>Ga0233425_10000086_pt1 | contig 233671 bp, 211 predicted proteins | sample Watercolumn_Towu_2_FD_181712 | JGI IMG/M metagenome (GOLD analysis project Ga0233425, IMG submission 181712) | Freshwater microbial communities from Lake Towuti, South Sulawesi, Indonesia - Watercolumn_Towuti2014_140_MG | ecosystem: Environmental > Aquatic > Freshwater > Lake | place...
ATACTTGGCGACCTTCTCCTTCGCGGTGGCGACGTCGATGTCACCGGCCAGCACGAGCACCGCGTTGTTCGGGCCGTACCAGGTGCGGAACCACTGCTTGACGTCGTCGAGCGAGGCCGCGTTGAGGTCGGCCATCGAGCCGATCACGCCGTGGTGGTAGGGATGGCCCTTCGGGTACAGCGCCTTGGTGAGCACGTCCCAGGCCTGGCCGTAGGGCTGGTTCTCACCCTGGCGCTTCTCGTTCTGCACCACCCCGCGCTGCTCGTCGAGCGCCTTCTGGTCGACCGCGCCGAGCAGGTGGCCCATGCGGTCGGACTCCATCCACAGCGCGGTGTCGAGCGCGGTGGTGGGCACGTTCTGGAAGTAGTTGGTGCGGTCGGTGTTGGTGGTGCCGTTCTGGCCCGTGACGCCGATCTGCTTGAACGGCGCGAAGTACTCGCCCTTGTGGTTCTCGCTGGCCTGGAACATCAGGTGCTCGAACAGGTGCGCGAAGCCGCTGCGGCCGGCCGGCTCGTCCTTGCTGCCGACGTGGTACCAGATGTTGACGGAGACGATCGGCGCCTTGCGGTCGGTGTGCACCAGCACGCGCAGGCCGTTGGGCAGGGTGAACTGCTCGTAGGGGATGTCGACGCCGACGGCGGGCTTGGACTGCGCGAGCGCGACGGACGGCGCGGCGATGCCGGTGGCGGCGGCGAGCGCGAGGGCCAGCGCGGCGACGCGCGGACGGGCGGTGCGGAACGGATGCATGCGGTGATCTCCCCGGGAAAATGGAGCCGGCTCCCTGCCGGCCGACCGCCGATCCTAGCCGAGCCGGCCTCCGTCCTCCCTAGGCCACAAGTCCCGTGCGCCTTCGCATGGCGGACCCCGGCCGGCGCCTAGACTGAAGCCTTCACCCGTCGGAGCGCTCCCATGGCACGTCGCAATGTCCTCGTCACCGGCGCCAACCGCGGCCTCGGCCTCGAGTTCTGCCGGCAGCTGCTCGCGCGGGGCGACCATGTCGTCGCCACTGCCCGGCGACCCGCACAGGCGCACGAGCTCGCGCGGCTCGTCGCCGAGCACCCGGGCCGCCTGCACGTGCTCCCGCTGGATGTCACGGACCCGAAGTCGGAGGCCGAGGTCGCCCGTGAACTCCCGCTCGTGCTCGGCGAGGAGCGCCTGCACCTGCTGATCAACAACGCCGGGCTGCTGCACTCGGGCGAGCGCTGGCCGCACGTGCCGGCGGCGAACTTCGAGGACAGTTTCCGGACCAATGCCATGGGCCCGTTCCTGCTGACGCAGGCGCTCGCGCCCTTCCTCGCGGACGGCGGCACGGTGGTGAACATGAGCTCGCAACTCGGCTCGATCGAGCGCACGTCGCGCTTCGGCACGCCCACCTACTGCGTCACCAAGGCCGCGCTCAACATGGTGACGAGGCTGCTGTCGGTGGCATTGATGGAGCGCGACATCACCGTGGTCTCGATGCACCCGGGCTGGGTGCAGACCGACATGGGCGGCGAGCAGGCGCCGCTGCAGCCGACGCAGTCGGTCGACGGCCTGCTGCGCGTGATCGACGGCCTGCGCCGCACGCATACCGGGCATTTCCTCGACTGGCAGGGTGAGCCGCTGCCCTGGTGAGCCAGCGGCGATAATCGCCGCATGTTCGACGTCGTCCTCTACCAGCCCGAGATCCCGCCCAATACGGGCAACGTGATCCGCCTGTGCGCCAATACGGGCGCGAGGCTGCACCTGATCGAACCGCTGGGCTTCGACATGGACGACCGGCAGCTCAAGCGTGCCGGGCTCGACTACCACGAGTACGCGACGGTGCGGGTCCATGCCGACCTGGGCGCCGCCGTCGCGCACCTGCAGGGCCTGCACGGCGAGGCACTGCGCCTGTTCGCGCTGAGCAGCCGCGGTCGCACGCGCTTCGACACGCCGCGCTATCGCGAAGGCGACGCCTTCCTCTTCGGACCGGAGACCCGCGGCCTGCCCGACCAGGTGCTCGCCTCGGTCCCGGAGCCGCAACGGCTGCGCCTTCCCATGTGTCCCGTAGTGCGCTCGCTCAACCTCTCCAATGCGGTCGCGGTGGTGGTGTTCGAAGCGTGGCGACAGCACGGGTACGCCGGCGGCAGCTGATCGTCGACCCTCGTACGGCCGCATTCACACCGAGGCGATGCTGCGCTGCGGCGCGAAATGCTGTGACGCAGCAGCGAAAACGCGGGAAAACCCCGCATTCCGGATGCCGCCGGTCGGCTTGGACCGCCTTCGCCTGACCCGCGCCTAACTACACGCTAGCGTACGGAACGGCACCGTATGGCCTGTTCCAGGGACGGATGCCGTTTCAGGTCGTCACTCCCCCGCGGGGGCGCGTGCCTCCGCCGACACCACTCGCAGAAGGGTCAGGTCATGAACATCCGAACCGGCAGGACCGTCCTCACCTCGCTCGCCGTCGCGCTCGTCGCATCCAGCGCCGGCGCGAACACCCTCAACCAGAACGCCTCGTGGACGATCGACCGCGCGGGCACCACGACGAAGTACCGCGTGGTCGCCTACGGCGATTCGATCTACGCGGGCTACAACGGCTCGACCATCAATGCCGCGAAGTACGCCGCGCCCACGGTCTACGCCGAATACCTCGCCGCGCTCTGGGGCGCCGACGTGGAGAGCGTTCGCCGCACGAAGAGCGGCGCGGTCGCCTCCGACGTCTACAACAACAAGATCGTCGCCGAGCGCTCCTACATGCAGTCGGCCAACACGCGCGTGGTGACGTTCGAGATGTGCGGCAACGACGGCCTGCAGGCACGCTCGGCCTTCAAGTCGCAGACCGGCACGTGCAACTACAGCGTGCTGTCCAATGCGGAGGCCAGCTGCAAGACCTACGTCGCGCGGGCGATGGACTACATCAATGCCAATGCCTATGCCGGCACCAAGCTCAAGGTGATCGCCAACCTCTACTACCCGGGCTACAACGCCGACAACACCTCGAGCTCGTGCACGGATGCGTCCACCGGCCAGCGCGTGAACATGCGCAGCACGTTCCTGCCGTCGCTCGCGCGCATGAACTACTGGATGTGCGAGTACGCGCGGCAGAAGGGCTTCCGCTGCGTCGACAACTTCGCCGAGTACATGGGCGCGGACTACGACAGCAATGGCGACGGGCGCGTCGATTCCGAGGCGCTGCGCTTCGTGCCGGGCGAGAGCGAGGCGAGCTACGTCTCGCGCATCACCTCGACCCTGCGCGCCACGATCCGCGACGCGAACACCCACTTCGTCTCGTCGTCCAGCAGCTACGACTACATCCAGTCCGACGACACGCACCCGACCTACAGCGGCGGCACGGTCACCGCCGGGCTCTTCGGTGGCAGCTCCGGCACGGGCGCGGCGCGCTACACGTCGTTCGCCAACGGCCGCAATCCGATCTGGAACCAGTTCGGCCATGAGCGCATGGGCTGGATGATCTCCGCGGTCTCGCCGCCGAGCCCGTTCTGAGGCCCCGGCCGTGAGCGATGCACGCGATCCGGCTCCGCCGTCCCCGCCCCCGGGCGGGGAGGATGGCGTGCGGGTCATGCGGCATGCCCGACGCCGCGGTGGGTGGATCGCCGTGATCGCGATCGCCGTGGTCGGGGGCGGGTGGCTGCTGGGCCCCGGATCGCCGGCGCCACCGCCCCCGGGACACGCGACGCCGTCCGTCGCCCCCGGTGCCGATGCCCCGGGGGCGCGCCCGGCTTCGACGCCACCGGGCGAGGGCCCAACGGGCCGGACCGCGCGCGCCGTCCCCGTGGTCCACGGCGAGGACCCCACGCCCGATCTGTCCGATTACGTGCACCCCGGGGAGGCCCCGACCATGGCCGAGGTGATCGCCGCGCTGCACCGGCGTGGTATCCGCACCGGGCTGGGCGCCTTCCAGCCGCACGGCACGAGCCCGCCGCTGATGGGGCTCGAAGTGCCCGACGGCTTCGCTCTTCCCGCGGGTTACGTGCGCCACCACCAGGCCACCGACGACGGTCAGCGGATCCCGCCGATCCTGATGTTCCATCCGGACGTGCGTCACGTGGACGTCGGTGGCCGGCGGGTCGCGGTACCGCCCGACCGCGTCGTGCCGCCGGATCTCGCACCGCCCGGGATGCCACGCCGACCCGTGCGTATCCCGCCGCCGCGCGACGGGAGCGGCGGCCCCTGAGCGCGGGTAAGGCCGGGCGCGGCGTCACGCGTCGTCTCTTGGCCGTCGTCGGCAGCGCCCTGCTGTGCGGCATGTACGCCCGCGGCGGTGCGGCCTGGCCCCTGGGCTTCGTGATGCTCGTGCCGTGGATGCTGGCGCTCGAGCAGGCTGCGTCCCTGCGCGCGCGCATCGGCCTCGGAGTGGCGATGACGCTGGCCTTCACCGGTGCGGTCTTCGCCTGGTTCGTGCCCGCGCTGGCGTCCTATACCGGATGGACGCGCGCCACCGCCGCACTCGTGCTGCTGGCGTGCGCGCCACTGCTGCAGCCGCAGTTCCTCGCGTTCGCGATCGCGCGCCACCTCGCGGGGCACCGCCTCGGCGCCGGCATGCGCGTGGCGATCGCGATCGCGGCCTGGCTGGCCACCGAGTGGATGGTGCCCCGGCTGTTCGGCGACACGCTCGGGCATGGCCTGCATCCATCCACATCGATGCGGCAGGGCGCGGACATCGCCGGCGCCATGGGGCTCACGCTGGTGTTGTTGGCTGCGAATGCGGTGCTCATGCATGCGGCGATGCGCCGACGCGACGGCCTGCGCGCATGGGCGCCGCCCCTCGCGATATCGCTCGCCGCGCCCGCGCTTCTCGCCGGCTACGGCCTGTGGCGCCTGTCGACGCTGGAGCGGCAGGCCGCACCGGGCACGCCGCTTCGCATCGGGCTGGTCCAGGCGGCCGTCACGGACTACGACCGGCTCCGCCGCGAGCACGGCGCGCATGCGGTGGTCCGGCACGTGCTCGATACCCATGCCGCGCTGTCGCTGCAGGCGCGCGCGCGGGGCGCCGAAGCGCTGGTGTGGAGCGAGACGGTCTACCCGACGACCTTCCTGTCACCGCGCAGCGAGGCCGGCGCGGCGTTCGACCGCGAGATCGTCGACCTCGTGCGCCGCGTCGGCGCGCCGCTGGTGTTCGGCACCTACACGCGCGACGACGCAGGCGAATACAACGCAGCGGCCTTCGTCGATCCGCTGCAGGGGCCGCTCGGCTTCTACCGCAAGACGCGGCTGTTTCCGTTGAGCGAATACGTGCCACCGGCGATCGACACGCCTGCGCTGCGGCGTGCACTGCCATGGACGGGGACATGGCGACCCGGCGACGGCGCCCGCGTCTTCCCGCTGCGCGCGGCCGATGGACGCGAGATCCCGGTGCTGCCGCTGATCTGCCGCGACGACGTGGATCCGGCGCTCGCGACCGACGGCGCGCGGCTGGGGGCGCAGCTGATCGTCGCCCTGTCCAACGACGCCTGGTTCACCGCCGCGCCGCAGGGCGCGCGGCTGCACCTGACCGTCGCCGCATTCCGCAGCATCGAGACACGGCTGCCGCAGGTGCGTGCGACGACGAACGGCCTCAGCGCGGTGGTGGATCCCTCGGGCGAGGTCGTGTCCGTGACCGCGATGGGGGAGCGCACCGTGCTGCTGGCGGACGTGCATCCGCGCCTGCCGTCGCCGACGCCGGTCGTGCGGTTCGGTGCGTGGCTCGGTCCGCTGGCGGGCGCATTCCTCGCCGGGGTCGCGGTCGTCGCGGTGACGATGCGCCTTCGACGCCGCATGCGTCGCGACCCCGATGACGACGCGTCGCCGGTCGACCCGTCGGGCGAGCGCCTCATCGCGCTCGCGGCGTGGGAGCGCCTGCTGGTCGCGCTGCTGCGCGGCATCGCGCGGACCGCCGTGCTCGTGCTCGCCATGCTGGCGCTGACCGGCGACGACGCGACGCGCGGCATGCTCGGCCAGCTTCGACAGTTCGCGATGTTCGTCGTGGTCCCCGAAGCACTCGCGTGGGGCATCGCCTGGCTCGGCATGGCGCGGGTGCGCATCGAGCATGCCGACCTCGTGATCGACACCCGCCGGCAGCGCATCCACATCCCGTTGCGGGCCATCGTCGCCGTCGAGGCGTGGCGGCTTCCACTGCCTTCCAATGGTGTCGACCTGCGCCTGGCGTCGGGCGGGCGCTGGCCGCATGGACTCGCCCTGCGCGACCCCGAGGGCTTCGCCGCGTGGCTCGCGCGCGCCGGAGCCGCACTCCCCGCGCCTGCGGCGACGGCCACGCGTCGTGCATGGCTCACGCGGATGCTCGCACTGCGCCCGCACCGCCGGCTCGACCATCCGCTCGTGAAATTCGTGCTGTTCCCGCTCGTGCCCTCGCTCCCCGCGTTCCGGCTGCACCAGCACATCGCCTATGGCGGCACCTTCGGCGAATGGCTGACGTTCGGCCCGATGGCGTGGTTCGGCGCCCTCGCGCTGTGGTGGGCTTCGTGGGCGGTCGCGCTCGTGCTCGTCGCCGGCGCGCTGCGGGCGGGCGTCGAGCTGGCGGGCGCGGCGGTGCTCGCATGGCGTCCGGAACGCGTGCTCCGTGCGCGACGGGCACTGCTCGCACTCGCGCGTCTGGTCTACTACGTCGGCGTGCCGGGCTGGCTCATCCTGCGGCTGCTGGGCGACTGACGCCACGGGGCGCCTTCGTCCGACGACGCGCTACGTGTCGATGGCAGCCAACGAGGAGGCAGGACCATGCGGGTGCTAGTGACAGGCGCGACGGGCTTCATCGGCGGGGCCGTGGTCGATGCGCTGGTCGCGCATGGGCACGAGCCGGTGCCCGCGGTGCGCGACGTCGCGGCCGCGCGCAGGCGCTGGCCCCAGCTCGACCCGGTCGCCTGCGATTTCGCCTCGGACACGCGCGCGGAGCTCTGGCGCCCGCGCCTGGTGGGCATCGATGCGGTCGTCAACGCGGTGGGCATCCTGCGCGAATCGCGCGGCGCGACGTTCGCAGCCCTGCATTCGGACACCCCACGCGCCCTGTTCGCCGCGTGCGCGGAGGTGGGGGTGAACCGCGTCGTGCAGGTCTCCGCCCTCGGGGCCGACGAGGGTGCATCGAGTCGCTACCACCTGTCCAAGCGCGAGGCCGACGACGTGCTGCTCGCGCTGCCGCTTCGCGGCACGGTGGTCCAGCCCTCCGTCGTATTCGCTCCAGGGGGAGCCAGCGCCGGCGCCTTCCTCGCGATGGCGAGCCTGCCTGTGCTCGCCCTGCCCGGCGGCGGCGTGCAGAGGCTCGCACCGGTGCATCTGGACGACGTCGTGGAGGCGGTCATCCGCGCGCTCGAAAGCGACGCCCCCCCGTCGCGCATCGAAGCGGTGGGACCCGACTGCCTGTCGCTGCGCGACTATCTCGCGCGGCTGCGGAGGTCGCTCGGCGACGGCCGCCAGGTCGTGCTGCCGGTGCCCATGCCGCTGGTACGGCTGTCGTCGCACCTGATGGCGCGCATGCCGGGCTCGATCGTCGACCCGGAGACGATCGCGATGCTCGAGCGCGGCAACTGCGCGCCGGCCGAGCCGTTCGCCACTTTCCTCGGCCGCGCGCCGCGCACCGTGGAGACCTTCCTGCCGGCGTCGGACGTACCGGCGGTTCGCACGCGCGCGAAGCTGCGCTGGCTGCTGCCGCTGCTGCGGGTCGCGCTCGCGCTGGTCTTCGTCATCACCGCACTGCTCTCGTTCGGCTGGTACCCGGTGGAGGACAGTCGCGCACTGCTCGCGCGCATCGGCCTCACCGGCCTGCCGGCGGAGACCGCGCTCTACGGCGGTGCGGTCGTCGACCTCGTCCTCGGCCTGGCCTTCGTCGGCCCGAGACGGCTCCGTCGGCTCGCCTACCCCGCGGCCGCGCTGCTGATCCTCGGCTACACCGCGATCATCACGCTCGCGCTGCCCGAGTTCTGGCTCCATCCGTTCGGGCCGGTGCTCAAGAACGTGCCGATCCTCGCCCTGCTCTGGCTGCTGCACGAACTGGACCGGTGACCGACTACCTCGTCGTCAAGACGCTGCACATTCTCTCCGCCACGTTCCTGTTCGGGACGGGCGTGGGCACGGCGTTCTACCTGCTCGTCACCACGCTCGGCCGCGACGTGCGCGTGGTCGCCGCGGTGACGCGCTGGGTGGTGATCGCCGACTGGCTGTTCACCGCCACCACCGCGATCGCGCAGCCGCTCACCGGCTGGTGGCTCGCCCAGCGCATGGGCGTGCCGGTCATGGAAGTGACCTGGCTGCGCTGGTCGGTGCACCTGTACGCCCTCGCGATCGCCTGCTGGCTGCCGGTGCTCTGGCTGCAGGTCCGCCTGCGCGATCTCGCGGCACGCGCCGCGCACGAGGGCACGCCGTTGCCGCCGGCGTACTGGCGTGCGTTCAAGGCCTGGGTCGCGCTCGGCGTCCCGGCGCTGTTCGCCTTCCTCGCGATCTTCTGGCTGATGGTCGCCAAGCCGGCCTGACGGCTCAGCGCCGCCGGCCCCAGTTCTTCTCGACGATCGCCCACAGGATCAGCAGGAAGGCCAGCAGGCGCAGGCTGAAGTAGAACGTCACTTCCTCGCTGTGCGCGCCGTTGTAGGCATAGATGGCGCGGTTGGCGGCTTCCAGGCCGAACGCGACGGCGAAGTACAGGAAGAGCCGGTCGCGGCTGGCCCGCCAGAAGCGCAGGAAGAAGAGCGCGGCCACGGCGAAGCCCATCGAGATCATGCCGAGCATGAACAGCTGCATGTCAGCGCTCCTCGAACACCAGGCCGTAGAGCAGGACGGCGACGGCGAGCAGGCTCGCGCCGTGCCGCAGCGGCCAGAGCTGCACGTCAGGCACCAGGTAGTGGTCGATGATCGCCAGCGCGCTCGCCACCGACAGCAGCCAGAAGCACAGGCCGCACCAGAACAGCATGCGCGATCCGGAGCGGCGCGCGGTGCGGTGCAGCAGCACGGCGCAGGCTGCGCTGGTGAGCGCGCACAGCACATAGATCAGGAAGATCATTCGCCCTCCTTGCGCAGGCGGAACGCGTCGGCGAACTGGAAGGCCTTGCGGTCGGTCGTGGAATGGATGAGCCGGGAGATGCCGACGACGTTGCGCGCATACGCGGCGGCGAGCGCGTCGACCGTCGCTCCGAGGTCGGCCCGCGACGGCCGGTAAAGCGCACGCGTGTCGTCCACGGCGACGAGCGCCGCCTGCGCGAGGTCCGCGATCAGCCGCGTCGCGACCGCAGGCGCGACGTAGAGTCGCGCCGCCAGCTCGTCGACCGGCAGGCCGTCGGCCCGGTCGCGAAGCAGGAGCAGCGCCTCCAGATGGGGCACCGAGGGCAGCGTCGCGAGGATGAAGCGACGCAGCTCGGGCGGGATCGTGTCCTCCGCCATCGCGCAAGGGTGGACTGCGTGGCCGCGCGATTCAATCTTGCGCTGCGCCTCGCACTGGACTAGGGCCGGCTCAGCCGAACAGCTTCGTCGCCAGCTCCGCGACCGTACGCCCCTGGAAGCGCGCGCCATCGAGCTCGTTCTGCGAGGGCTGGCGCGAGCCGTCGCCGCCCGCGATCGTGGTCGCGCCGTAGGGCGCGCCGCCGGTCACCTCGTCGAGCCGCATCTGCCCCTGGAAGCTGTAGGGCAGGCCCACGGTGACCATGCCGAAGTGCATGAGGTTGGTGAGGATCGCGAACAGCGTGGTCTCCTGCCCGCCATGCTGCGTGGCGGTGGACGTGAACGCCGCGCCGACCTTGCCGTTGAGCGCGCCACGCGCCCACAGGCCCCCGCACTGGTCGAGGAAGTTCGCCATCTGGGACGCCATGCGCCCGAAGCGCGTGCCGACGCCGACGATGATCGCGTCGTACTCGGGCAACTCGTCGACCCGGGCGATCGGCGCGGGCTGGTCGAGCTTGTAGTGGGATGCGCGCGCGACGTCCTCCGGCACGAGTTCCGGCACGCGGCGGATGTCCACCTGCGCGCCGGCTCCGCGCGCGCCTTCGGCGACGGCGTCGGCCATCTGCTCGATGTGGCCGTAGGACGAGTAGTACAGGACGAGGACGCGGGCCATGGGCAGCTCCGGGGACGGGACTGCCGATCACACGCAGGAGCGCGTTACTCCGGCGTGGAGGGCCCCGTCGCGCGCAGCCGGTCAGGCAGCGACCGTGCGCCTCACGGATGCGCGACGCTCACCGGTCGCGTCGGGGAGGCGGACGCAGCGCCGCCACCCGTGACGCGCGTTCGCGCCGTCACGGGCAGGCGAGCACCACCTCCGCCGTGGTCCCGGTGTCGACTTCCTGCAGGTCGATCTCGGTGCCGCGCGCGGCGCGCAGGGTGAACGGCACGGCGAGCTTCGCCATGTCGGCACCGGCGGCGCGGAAGCACTTGAGCGGGATGCCCACGCGAGCCCACGGCTGGCCGACGCGGGAGGACAGCGCGGTCCCGACCGGCACCGCGCCCTCGCAGCGGTCGCCACAGCCCATCGCGAGCGTGACGTCGCCCCCGAGGCGCACGACGCGCATCGTCACCAGCAACTGTACGTCGCCGTTGGTTTCCCTCGAGAGATCGACCGCCTCGCCGGGCACCAGTGACACCGCGCCGTCGCCGGTCCACGTGATCTTCCACGCGTCCTCCTGCGCACCGCGGTCGATCCGGCGGATCGCGACGTGGCCCGCCGGGCTGCGCAGCGGCGCCTGCGGCGCTTCGGCGATCGCGCCGCCTGCATCCCCCGCGCGCACCGTCCAGCCCTTCGACGCCGCGCCACGGGTGAGGAACGTCGTCGACTGCACCTGGCTGAGGTCGACGCCCGGATCCTCCGGCAGCGGCGGCACCGGGCGCGCATCGGCATAGGTGAGGCCGTAGCCGACCGCGAACAGCGGGTCGTACCCCGGATCGCCGACATTGGGATGGTGGACGGCGGTGCGCGGCCACGAGAACGACAGGCGACCCGCGAAGTCGTGGCGGGGCTTGCCGTCCGCGCGGGCGAGCAGCACGTCCGCGACACCGCCGCCCTCCGAGCCCGGCAGCCATGCCGCGACGAAGGCATCGGAGGCGTTGATCTCGCGGTTCACCCACAGGGGACGGCCGGAGAGGAAGACGGTCACCGTGGGGATGCCCTGCTCGCGCAGGCGCCTGAGGAGCAGGAGGTCGTCGTCGCGCCCGCCGCGGTAGGCGAGCGTGCGAAGGTCGCCCTGGAACTCGGCATAGGGCTCCTCGCCGAACACCACGATGGCCACGTCGGGTCGCGTCCGGTACCGGCCGTCGGGCGCGTACTCCGCGGCGCCGCCCGCCGTACGCACCTGCTCCTCGATGCCGCGCCAGATCGACTGCGCCCGGGGGAAATCCTCGGGCGTCACGCCCGTGCCCTGCCAGGTCAGCGTCCAGCCGCCCGCCTGCTGCGAGACGCTGTCCACGGCCGGACCGACCACCAGCACGCGGCGGCGCGGATCGATCGGCAGCGTCCGCTTCTCGTTCTTGAGCAGGACGAGCGACTTGCGCACGGCCTCGCGCGCGAGGGCGCGGTGCGCGTCGCGCCCGAGCAGTTCGAACCGCCCGCCCAGCGCGCGCTGCGAGGGCGGCTTCGCGTCCAGCAGGCCCAGCCGCGCCTTCACCCGCAGGATGCGGCGCACGGCGTCGTCGAGCCGGGCCATCGGGATCGTGCCGTCGCGCGCCTGCTGGAGCGTGTTGACGTACAGACCCTTCCAGCTGTCCGGCGCCATGAACATGTCCAGCCCGGCGTTGATCGCGGCGGCGCAGGATTCGTTGGTGCAGCCGGGGATCTGCCCGTGCGCGTTCCAGTCGCCCACGATGAAACCGTCGAAGCCCATCCGCTCCTTGAGTACCCCGGTGAGCAGCGAGCGGTTGCCGTGCATCTTCACGCCCTGCCAGCTCGAGAACGAGGCCATGACGGTCTGCACGCCCGCGCGCAACGCCGGCGGATAACCGGCACCGTGCACGTCGCGCAGCGTCGACTCGTCGATCGGCGCATCGCCCTGGTCGCGGCCGTCGGCGGTCGCGCCGTCGGCGAGGAAGTGCTTGGCGCTGGAGAGCACGCGCGTCTCGTCGAGGAAGCCGCGGCGCCCGGGCCGTCCCTGGAGCCCTTCGACGATGGCGCCCGAATAGCGCGCCACCAGCGCGGGATCTTCCGAGTAGCCTTCGTACGTGCGGCCCCAGCGGTCGTCGCGCGGCACCGCGACGGTCGGCGCGAACGTCCATTCGATGCCCGTGGCGCGCAGTTCGGCGGCCGTCGCCTCGGCGATCCGCTTCACGAGCGTCGCATCGCCGGCGGCGCCCAGCCCGATGTTGTGCGGGAAGAGCGTGGCCCCCACGAGGTTGTTGTGGCCGTGGACGGCGTCGACGCCGAACAGGACCGGAATGCCGACGCCGCCCTTCGAGCGGTCGGTCGATGCCGCATGGAACGCGTCGGCGAGATCGAGCCAGGCTTTCGGCGTGGCGCGGTAGGTGCCACCGGGATCGGAATTCCCGCCGGCCAGCACCGAGCCGAGGTGGTACGTGCGCACGTCCTCGGGCGTCACGCTGCCGATGTCGGCCTGGATGACCTGGCCGACCTTCTCCTCCAGGCTCATGCGCGCGAGGAGCGCGGATACGCGGGCTTCCAGCGCCCGGTCCGGCCGGACGGCCGGCTTCAAGGCGGGCCACCGCTCGGGGTGCGCGACGCCGCGCTCGCCCGCCCCATCCGTCGACGGCGCCGCCGCGCCCGCGACGCCGGCACCCGCCTGCAGGACGGCGAGGACCACCGCGGTCACGCCGGCGACGCGCAGTCCGGGGCGCCGATGGGGGGAGGTTCGGGATGCGGACATGGCGGGGAGACCTCGAGGATGGGGGGACGGACGACCACACGCGGCCCGTTCACGGGAGCGGGGCCCGCCGCGCGGGTCGCGTGCATCGCCCGCGCGGCATCGGGCGCGATGCGACCGGGGCTTCCGGCACCGCCCGCGGCGGTCGGAGCCGAAGGTGCATCGCGGTCCCAGGGACCGATTCCGGCGCGTGCCGGCGCCCGCGATGCACCCTGCACGGGCGGGCCGACGGGCCCGCCGCGCGCGTCAGAACGTGTAGCGGACCCGCATGCCATAGGCACGCGCGTCGTTGAGGAAGCGGATGTTCAGGCCCGAGCCCACCAGCGCCTTCTGCGAGACATCCTTGTCGAGCAGGTTGGTGCCGTACGCCTCCACGCGCCACCGGCCGTCGACGGACGTGAAGCCGAGCCCGACGTTGACCTGCGTGTTGGAGCGCTGCTCGTCCGGGAACCCGGCTTCCTCCGCGCTCTCCACGCGCGCCACGGTGCCCGCCGTGTCGGACACGAAGACCACGTCGCGCTCGTTGTACTGCGTCAGGTAGTAGCTCGAGCGGTGCGCGGCCAGGATCTGCCAGTCGAAGCTGCCGAAGCCGACGTCGAACGCGTGGCGCAGCATCACGTTGAGCGTCAGCTTGGGCGACAGCGGCAGCTCGTTGCCCGACAGGTCGATCTGCGACGTGATGCCACCGGCGCCGAAGTTCTGGCTGCGCACATCCGCGACCACGCCTTCCTTGATCTTGGTCTCGAGATACAGCGCGTTGATGTCGAAGCCGAAGCCCGCCGGCAGGTTCAGGCGCGTCTCCAGCTCGACGCCGTACAGCTCCGAGCGGCCGACGTTGCGGTTCACCAGCGAGAAGCCGGTCGGCTCGCCGGCCGGGTTCACCGCGATGACGGCGAGGTCCTGGAAGACCTGGTTGTCGTAGTCGTAGTAGAAGCCGGCGACGTTGAAGATCGACCGGCGTCCGAGGAAGTCGAACGTGTTCTTGCTGCCGACCTCGAACGCGGTGAGCTTCTCCGGCTCGTACGTCTCCGGGATCTCGTCGACGTCGAACGTATCGTTGAAGCCGCCCGCCTTGTGGCCGGTGTTGACGTTGGCGTAGAGCAGATTGCGGTCCGTCAGGTCGTATTCGATGCCGGCGCGCCAGTCGAGGAAGTCGAACGCGCTCTCGCCGAACTGCTGGGACGGGATGCCGAGCACGAGGAACGGATGCTGGCCGTTGGGCGGGCAGTTGTTGGTGTCGCCGCCGTTGTCCGGGCGGTCGATGCAGGTGCCGTTGGGCCGGGTGCCGTCGATCACGCCCTGGAGGTTGGTGAACAGCGTGTCCCGCAGGCCCGGCGTGAGCACGCCCTGCAACAGGAACCGCGCGAAGTCGGCGGTGGTGGTGAGTCCAGTCACGTTGAAGTTCGGACGCTGCGTCAACGCAGGCCGGAAACCCTCGGTGCCCAGTCGAACGTTGAAGCAGCATCCACCGTCCGACCCCAGGCCGATCGTCCAGTTGCCGCCGATGCCGTAGCGCGACTTCGATTCCTCGGTGTAGCGCAGGCCACCCTTCACACGCACGCGGTCGTTCACGTCGAACGTGCCGTCGGCGAAGATCGCGGACGACTTGCCGTCGACGTCCGGCATCGTGAATTCGGTGCCCGAATAGAAGATGCCGCGGTCGGCGAGCGAGAAGAAGCCGACCTCCTGCTGCTCTTCGAAGTGGAACAGGCCGGCGGTCCAGCTGAACCGCGCATCGTCGTCGTTGAACAGGCGGATCTCGTGGATGGTCGCCTGCGACTTGGTCTCCCAGTAGTTCGTGGTGAAGTTGTCGTACTGCACCGCGGAGAGATCGCGGCCCGGCCAGTCGATGCCGTCGCTCGAGGCATTGGTCTGCGAGTAGTCGACGTCGCGGTAGCTGCCGGTGTATTCGAGCGTCACGCCGCCGAAATCGTAGGCGACGTTGCCCTGGAAGCCCCAGCTCGAGCTGTCCAGCTCGCCCTGCGGCCCACGGTAGACGACGCGGCGCATGTCGAGGTCGTGCGGATCGAGGCCCGGGCTGTTGGGGCAGGAGACCGCGCTGTCGCACACCGCGCTGTAGATGTTGGCGCCCGGGTAGCCGGTGCCGCCCTCGTGGCCGTAGTCGAGCATCGCGAAGACCGACAGCTTGTCGTCGGGCTCGTACAGGAACGAGACGCGCGCGGCGTTCTCGTCCTGGATGCCGGCGGGCTCGAGGTGCTGCGACAGCCCCGCATTGGTGAAGGATGAGCCCTTCTCCATGTGGTAGCCCGCGAAACGCAGCGCGGCATAGTCACCGAGCGGCAGGTTCAGGGCCGTCTGGTAGCCGCGCGTGTCGCGGCTGCCGGCCTCGGCCTCGACGTAGCCGCCGAAGACGCCGCCCAGTTCGGGACGCTTGGTGATGATGTTGAGCGTGCCCGCGATGGCATTGCGGCCACGCAGCGTGCCCTGCGGGCCCTTGTTCACCTCGACGCGCTCGAGGTCGTAGAACATCGTGCCGAGGCCGCGCGGACGGGGAATGTAGACGCCGTTGATGTGCGGCGCGGCACCCGGGTCGCCCAGCTCGGTGTTGTTGGCCGAGCCGACGCCGCGGATGAAGATCTCGACGTTGCCTTCCTGGTTGGCGATGTTCATGCCCGGCACCGCGACCTGCAGGTTGCGCAGCTCGGTGCCGATGCCGAGGTTGCGCAGGTCGTCCTGCGAAAAGGCCTGCGCGGTGCCCGCGTACTTCTGCAGGTTCTGCGCGCGACGCTCCACCGTCACGACCACCGAATCGAGTACTTCGGCCTCGCTGCCCTCGGCCGTCTCCTCCGTGGATCCCCCGGTGTCCGACTGCGCCATCGCGGGCGCGGCGCACGCCAGCGCGAACACGATGGCTGCGGAAAGTGAAGTGCGCTGCAGCGTGGTCCTGGACATCGTTCCCCCTGATGCGGGTCAGTTGCGCCGAGGCGGCGGTGAGCGACCTTTTATCCCTGTCATGACAACGCTGTCAACGAGAAGACGTTGCGCTCCGCAGCAAAGTGGCGGCGTCGATCAGCGAGTTGCGAGAGGACACGTGGTCGGACGCGACTCGTGCGGCACCATCGCCACGGTTCGCATGGGCCTGCGACGCACGAAACGTCGACAGCTCGCGCGCACATGACCGCTCCTGACCGCACCGAGCAGGCGGCGGCGCCAGGCGTGCGTCCTGCACGTGCGCCGACCCGCCGCGATGCGGTGCGCCCCGACACAGCGTTGGGCGCGCAGATGCACCGCGCGAGCAGGAAGTCGGCGACGCGCGCGTCAGCTCATGTGCTCGCCGCCCGACAGACGGAGCGCGCCTTCATGGGCACGACGGCAGCGCCTGGTCACCCATGCGTCCGTGCGCGTAGTGGCGTGTCGCGCCTCATGCGCTGTCGTAGAGGCGCGCGTACTTCAGGCCGAAGGCGAGGATGACGAGGTAGCACAGCATCGGCACGAAGAACGACGGCTGCAGTCCGATGCCGTCGGCGAACGCACCCTGCACGAACGGCACGATCGCGCCGCCGACGATCGCCATGCAGAGCAGGCCCGAACCCTTGCCGGTCTCGTCGCCGAGTCCGTGCAGCGCCATGCTGAAGATCGTGGGGAACATGATCGAGTTGAAGAGCCCGACGCCCAGGATCGCGACGATGGCGGTGGTTCCCTGCGCGAGGATGGCGGTGAGCACCAGCGCCGCCGCCATGGCGGCGCAGAACGCCAGCACGAGTCCCGGACGGACGACGCGCATCACGGCGGACCCGATGAAGCGCCCGATCATCGCCAGCAGCCAGTACACGGCGACGAGCTTGCCGGCGCTGGCGTGGTCCATCGCGCCGATGTGGCGCTCGGCGAAGAAATTGACGAGGAAGCTGCCGATGCTCACTTCCGCGCCGACGTACAGGAAGATGCCGACGACGCCGAACACGAGGTGCCGGTGGCGAAGGATCGAGGCGCCGCCGCCGGCGTGTCCTTCGTCATGCCGGATGCGCGGCAGTCGCACCATCGCGAAGACCACGGCCAGCAGCGCGAGCGCACCGGCCAGCACGAGGTAGGGCCCCTGGACGGTGGCCGCCTCCTCCGCGCGGTAGACGGCCTGTGCGGCGGGCGTCATCGCGGCGATCTGCTCGCTGGTCATGACGGTCGCGCCCGTGAGGATCAGCACGCTGCCCACATAGGGGCCGACGGTCGTGCCGAGCGAATTGAAGGCCTGCGTCAGCGTGAGGCGGCTCGAGGCGGTGCGGGGATCGCCGAGCACGGTCACGTAGGGATTGGCCGCCACCTGCAGGATGGTGATGCCGGCGGCGAGCACGAAGAAGGCGATCAGGAACAGCCAGTAGCCACTGTTGGCGGCCGGGTAGAAGAGCAGGCATCCGGCCGCGGCGATGGCGAGCCCGGTCACGGCGCCGCGCTGGTAGCCGATGCGGCGGATCAGCGCGCCGGCCGGGAGCGAGACGATGAAGTAGGCGCCGAAGAAGCAGAACTGCACCAGCATCGCCTGCACATAGGTGAGCGTGTAGATCGCCTTCAGGTGCGGGATCAGCACGTCGTTGAGCGACGTGAGCAGTCCCCACATGAAGAACAGCATCGTGACCACGACGAGCGGATAGCGCGACGCGGGCGCGTCGGCGGCGGGGATCGACGTGGGGGCTGAGGACATCGCCATGCGGAGCTCCGGAAAGGTCGAGGCGTCTCGAAGGCGCCTGCGGGCACAGCGATGATAGCGCTGTCATACTCCGCGTCATGACGCACCGCGGCACGCGCCATGGGGACGTGCCGTCGACGTCGGTCGAAGCCTTTGGCACTACACTCGCCGCGGTCCCGCGCCTGCTGGCGCCGCCCGCGACGTGTCGGGTGCCGTAATTCCGGGAGCGAGCAGCGTGTCGAGAGTGCGGATCGAAGACGTGGCGGCGGCGGCGCAGGTCTCCATGAAGACCGTCTCGCGCGTCCTCAACCGTGAGCCGAACGTGCGCGAGGAGACGCGCGAGAAGGTGATGGCCGCGGTCGAGCGGCTGCGCTACGTCCCGAACCTCTCCGCGCGCAGCCTCGCCGGAAACCGCTCCTTTCTCGTGGCGCTGCTCTACAACAATCCGTCGGGCAATTACCTGATGGAAGTGATGTCGGGCGTGCTGTCGGCGTGCGAGGAGCATGACTACGCGATGCTCATGTGCCCGCTCGAGGCGGGCGGTGCGGAGCTCATCGCGCACGTGGATGCGTTGATCCGCCGGGCGCAGCCCGACGGCCTCGTGCTCACGCCGCCGTTGACGGACGTCCCCGAACTGATCGAGCACCTGCGCGACGTCGGCATGCCGTTCTCGAGCATCTCGCCGCGCGATCGCAGCGGCGGCATCGGTGTCGGCATGGACGAGACGCGCGCGGCCTACGACATGGTGATGCACCTCGTGTCGCTCGGGCACCGTCGGATCGGGCACATCAGCGGCCATGCGGCCCACGGTGCCTCGGGCTGGCGCCTGGCCGGCTACCGGCAGGCGCTCAAGGACGCGAAGATCCGCTACGAGGCGTCGCTGGTCGTGCCCGGCGAGTTCTCGTTCGAGTCGGGGGTCCGCGCCGCCCGACGCCTGCTCGATCGCGCCGAGCCGCCCACGGCGATCTTCGCCGCCAACGACGACATGGCGGCCGGCGTGATCTCGGCGGCGCACGAGCGCGGCCTCGGCGTCCCCGGCGACCTGTCGGTCTGCGGTTTCGACGACATCCCGCTCGCGCACCAGATCTCGCCCCCTCTCACGACGGTGCAGCAGCCGACGCGCGCGATGGGGCGGCAGTCCACGCTCGGGCTCCTCGCGGCGATCCGCGATCCGGAGGCCGGCGCGATGGTCACGATCCCCTACACGCTGTGCAAGCGCGCATCGACCGGGCCCGTGCCGCGCCGCTGAGCACCGCTCGCGGCATCGCGCGACCCGATTTCAGACGCTCGACGACCGGAGAGGCGACATGCGCCAACGCACCGCTGCGCTCTACTACCTGCTGGCGATCGCCGGCCTGGTGATCACGTGGCGCTACAACCTGCAGTACTTCGCCGAAGGGGGCAGCGTGGCGCCCGGGCCCTTTTTCGCCTCAGCGTTCGCGAATGCGCTCACCACGGCGATCACGCTCGACGTCTATTGGGCGGCCTTGGTGTTCTCGGTCTGGATCGTCGCTGATCGCACGCGGCCCGGCGCCCCGCGACCGTGGCTGTACATCGTCGCCTGCTTCGGAATCGGGCTGGCCTTCGCGTTTCCGCTGTACCTCGCCCGGCGCGCGCAACGCCTCGCGCGTGCCGCGGCGATCGGCGACAGCCGCCAAGCGCCCGAGCGGTCCGCGCACTGATCCTGCCGCTCAGGCGCGCGGCATCCGTTTGACGGCCGCGTTACGCCGCGTCACCGGAGGGCGCGTCGCTGCATTCGTCGTGCCCTGAAACGGAACCGACGGACCTGACTGACGGTGCTCGCATGCCCGCCGACGCGCCCACCGATCGCCATCCCCGGTCGCGCGCGATGCCTTGGGTGGGCGCGCGTCGAAACAGGTACACGCGTCGCCGCCGCGGGTGACCGCGCGATCCGCGACCGACCACGGCACGGGCGGCGCGCCGTCGCGACCACCGGAGGCGAGGGCAAGTTCCTAAACCGAACGGTTCAGCATTAAGGGCGCGTTCGGGGGCCCCTCGGATACTGCGCCGCACCGACCCGGCACTGCCGGGCTCCGGATTCCGAATAACAACTGAGGCTCTCCATGAAGCGTTCCCTTCTCGCCCTCACCCTGCTGGCCGCCCTGCCCTTCGCCGCCTCGGCCGCCGAAGGCGTCTCCTACTCCTACGTCGAGGGCGGCTACGTCCAGACCGACCTGGAGAACACCGGCACCAACGACGATGCCGACGGCTTCGCGATCCGTGGCTCGGGCGCGCTGACCCCGAACTTCCACCTCTTCGGCGACTACTCCAACCAGGAAGTCGACGGCGCCGGGTTCGACTTCGACCAGTGGCGGATCGGCGTGGGCTACAACCAGGAGATCAGCCCGAAGCTCGACCTCGTGACGCGCGCGGCCTACGAGAAGTTCGATGCCGGCTCGGGCCTGGACTTCGACGGCTACAGCGTCGAGGCGGGCGTGCGCGGTGCGCTGACCCCGATGCTCGAGGGCTACGCCCTGGCCGGCTACGAGGACGGCGACGAGTTCGATGGCGACTTCTACGGCCGCGTCGGCGCGCAGGTGAAGTTCAGCCCGACCTGGGGCCTCAACGGCGAGGTCAAGTTCGCCGACGGCGATGCCCAGTACTTCGTGGGTCCGCGCATCTCGTTCTGATCCGGAACACCTGTCGCGAAACTGAACCCGGCTCCGGCCGGGTTCTTTTTTTGTTACTTTCCCGTGAAGGGGTTGTAAAATGGACGTGAAGCAGCCTTCGGGGCATGCCTCATTCCATAAGAAGACAGGACTCACGATGAAGAAGACCCTTGCCCTCGCGCTCGCCCTCGCGACCGCTCCGTTCGCCGCCTCGGGCGCCGAGCTCTCCTACACGTTCGTCGAGGGTGGCTGGAACCGCCTGAGCGTCGACGACAACTCCGCTGGCGACCCGGACCTGGACGGCGGCTACGTGCGCGGCTCGTTCGACCTCGGCGCCGGCTTCAACGTGATCGGCAGCGCCTCGCGCGTGTCGGAGGACTACACGATCCTCGGCCTGCGCACCGACGTCGACCTGACCCAGTACGAGCTCGGCCTCGGCTACCACCAGGGCGTGTCCGACCAGGTCGACTTCATCGCCGAACTCGCCTACAACCGCGTCGAGCTCGACGTGGACGTCAACGGCGTCGGCAGCGACGACGAGTCGGTCAAGGGCGGCCGCGGCGCGCTCGGCCTGCGCACGCAGTTCAACGACGTCGTGGAAGGCTCGCTGAAGGCGAACTACTACGACGGCGGCGACTTCGAAGGCACGTGGACCGGCGTGGTCGGCGCGCAGTTCAAGTTCAGCCCGATGTGGGGCGTGACCGCCGAGATCGAGCACGGCGAGCTGGTGTCCAACAACGACGACACCCGCTACAGCATCGGCGTCCGCGCGAGCTTCTGATCGCGCCATCGCGGCATGCGAAACGAAAAAGCCCGGCTCCGGCCGGGCTTTTTTTGCGTCTTGCAGGGCGATGCGCGTCAGCCGAACAGCCCCACTGGGTATTCCGCCTTCTGCTCGCGCGCCAGCAGCTGGCGCAGGCCGTCGGCCGGCGTCAGGCGCCCGTGCAGCACGTCGCGCACCGCGCTGGAGATGGGCAGCTCGATGCCATGGCGCTCGGCCTGGCGCATCACCTCGTCCGCGGTCTGCACCGACTCGACGACCTGCCCGATCTCGCGCACGGCCTCCTCGATCGACTGTCCGCGCCCGAGCGCGAGCCCGAGGCGCCGGTTGCGCGAGAGATCGCCGGTGCAGGTCAGCACCAGGTCGCCCAGGCCCGCGAGGCCCATCAGCGTCTCGGCCTTGCCGCCGATCGCGTGGTTGAGCCGCAGCATCTCGTTGAGCCCGCGGGTGATCAGCCCCGCACGGGCATTGAGGCCGAGCTGCATGCCGTCGGCGACGCCGGTCGCCACCGCGAGCACGTTCTTCATCGCACCGCCGAGCTCGGCGCCGACCATGTCCTCGCCGGTGTAGGCGCGGAAGGCCGGGCCGTGCAGCGCCGCGGCAACGGTCCGCGCGAAGGCGGCGTCGTCCGAATGCACGGTGAGCGCGGTCGGCAGGCCCTGCGCGACCTCCTTGGCGAACGACGGGCCGGTGACGACCGCGAGCGGCACGCCCTCGCCGAGCACCTCGCCGGCGACCTCGTGCAGGAAACGCCCGCTGCCGGGCTCGAAGCCCTTCGTGGCCCAGGCCACGCCGGCACCCGCCGGGCGCAGCGGCGCGAGCGCGCGCAGCGTCTCGGCGAAGGCGTGCGAAGGCACGACGACGAGCACGAGGTCGGCGCCGCGCATCGCCTCGGCGAGATCCGTGGTCGCGGCGAGCGACTCCGGAAGGCCGATGCCCTTCAGGTAGCGCGGGTTCTCGTGCGCGTCGCGGATCGCCGCGGCGACCTGCGCGTCGCGCCCCCACAGCACGGGCGCGTGCCCGTGCCGGGCGATCAGCGCGGCGAGCGCGGTGCCCCACGAGCCCGCACCCAGCACCGCCACGCGGAGCGTGGCGGGCGGCGGCGTCGAGTCGAGTTCCACGGTGGGACGTCGACCGCGATCAGGCGGTGCCGGCGGCCTCGGCCGAGCCCAGCTGGCCCTGCGCCTGCTGCGCGCGCTGGCGCAGGCCTTCGGCGTACAGCGCGTCGAAGTTGATCGGCTGCAGCAGGAACGGCGGGAAGCCGCCGGCCTGGATGAGGTCCGAGATCAGCTGGCGCGCGTACGGGTACAGCACGTTCGGGCAGTGGGTGCCGAGCATCGCGTCGAGCGTGGCGGCGTCGAAGCCGGCCAAGCCGAACACGCCGGCCTGCTTCACCTCGGCGAGGTAGAGCGGCTTCTCATCGGCGGTGCAGGTCAGGGTGATGCCCAGGACGACCTCGAAGGCCGCGTCGTTGAGGCGCGTGACCTGCTGGTTGAGGTTCATCTGCAGCTGCGGCTGCGCCTGCTCGTTGAACACGGCCGGGGCGCCGGGGACTTCCAGCGAGAGGTCCTTGACGTAGATCTTCTCGACGGTGAAGGACGGGCCGGTCTCGGCATCGGTGGCGCCGAACTGGGCGTCGTTCTGGATCTCGTCGGTCATGGGTGCAGCTCCGGCAGCAAAGGCGAAAGGGGCGGGATTATGGCGCGCCGACCGGGGGTCTGGCGAATGCCCGCGGGGTTACTTGGCGCGGCCCTTGACCAGCGGCAGGTCGGCCTGCTGCCAGGCGGCGATGCCGCCCTCGAGCACGTGCACGCGCTCGAAGCCGGCCTTCTTGAGGCGGGTGGCGAGCGGCGCCGTCGTCATGCCGGTGCGATCGACCAGCACCACGGGCCGCGCCTTGTTCCCGGCGACGATCCGGTGGTCCGGGCCGAACCCGCTCGCCGGGACGCTCCGGCTGCCGGCGATGTGGCCGCGCTCGAAGTCGCCCGCGGCCGAGACGTCGACAACCAGCGCGTCCTCGCGGTTGACCAGCGCGGTGAGCTCGGCCGGGCGCAGGCCCTTGAACGGGCGCAGCAGGCGCGCGATCTCGGTGTAGACCAGGGCGAGCGTGATCAGCACGAGCGCACCCGAGAGCATCGGGTGGCGGCCGGCGAAGGCGAGGAGTTCGTCGAAGGTCACGGAGCGGGCGATGGCGACAGCGGGGGCGCGATTGTCGCACGGGCGCGCGGCGCGGCCTGGCGTACCGGTCCCGGGTTACTGGCCGTCCCAGAGATCCGGCAGCCCGCTGGTGATCCACCAGACCCCGGCCTTGGCGTCCCAGCGCCACCGCTCGCGGTAGCGGACGGTGCGCTCGGCCTGCGTGTGGCGGTTGACCACGCCGATGTCGATGTCGCGCACCGCGGTGCCGGCCTCCATGTCGACGTCGCTGCCGATGTCCCGGTAACCGGAGATCTGCACCTGCCTGTAGCGCTCCATCTGCAGGGGGGTCGGGGTGAGCGCGGCGCGCTTGTCCGGGTCGATCAGGTTCACCGCGCCTTCGAAGTCGTTCCAGCGCACCGCGGCGGACCAGGCGTACTGCGCGCGTTCGAGCTTGTCGCCCTGGGTGCCGCCGACGGACGCGCAACCCGCGAGCAGCGCGAGGAACATGAGGACGAGCAGGCGTGCGAGGCGCATGGCGGGCTCCGGCGAAAGCCGCATCCTAGGGCCTGCGGCGGGCGCTTGGCACGCGCGGCGCCACCCTCGCGGCGCGCCGTTCACCGGCCGGGTCAGGCGGGCGGGCGCACGATCGCCGCGAACCGGGCGGTGAAGGTCGTCGCGGCCCCGCCGTCGGGCAGCGCCACCGTCGCCACGAGGTCGACCCGCCCGCGACCCTTCGCGCGCAGCGCGGCCACGAATGCCGACCAGTCCGCATCCGCGGCGAGCGCCGCTTCGGCGCGCAGGTCGTCATAGAGCGGCGCGAGGTAGCGGATCTGGCTGTCGGCGACGTAGATGTCGGCGTCGATGCCCTCGGCGTGCAGACCGAGCCAGACGCGGCCCCAGGCGGCGAGCGTCATCAGCGAGGCGAGGCTGCCGCCGAAGGCGCAACCCTTGTCGTTGACGTTGGCCGACAGCGGCGCCGAGAGCCGCAGCCGCTCGCCGTCGAAGCCGTCGAGCGACAACTGCAGCGCGCGCACGGGCGGCATGCCCTGGTAGTGCGCATCGAGGTGGGCGAGGACGTCGTCGGCCATCGGGCTGCCTGTGCGAAGCTGCGCGCCATGACCGGCACGGCGGGCCCGCGATGGTACGTGATCTCGCTGCGGCCCCGCGGCGCGCACGCGCCGTTGCGCCGCGCTGCGCACGCGGCCGGCCACGGTTTCGTCGCGCTGTCGCCGTGGCGCATCGCGATGCGCGACGACGATGCGACGCGCGCAGCCCTGCTCGATGCCCTCGGCGCCGGGCTCGTCGTCTTCTCCAGCCCCGCGGCGGTGGCCGCCGCGCGCCGGCTGGTCACGCTCCCCGTGCACCTGCGCGCGCTCGCCGTCGGTGCCGGCACCGCCGCCGCGCTGCGGCGCGCGGGCGTCGCCCGGGTCGCGCATCCGGCGCGGATGGACAGCGAAGGCCTGCTCGACCTGCCCGAACTCGCCGACGTACGGGGGCGCGCGGTCGGCCACGTCACCGCCCCCGGCGGCCGCGACGCGATCGCGCCGGCACTCGTCGCGCGCGGCGCGCGGGTCCGACGGGCGGACGTCTATACGCGCGAGCCGATGGCGCCCGCGCCCCGCGCGCTCGTGCAGCTCCGCACGCTCGCGGCCGGGGGCGCCCGGTTGGCGATCGCCGCCTCGAGCGCCGATGCGCTGCGGCGCGTCGACGCCACGCTCGGGCCCGTTCTCTCCATCGACCTGCGTCGCGCGCGCGTGCTCGCCGGCAGCGCGCGCATCGCGCGCGGGGCGCGTGACCTCGGCTACGGGGACGTGGTCGCGGCGGAGGGTCCGCGCCCGCGCCAGCTGATCGCTGCGCTGAACGGGAACGCCGACTGACCGGCGGCTTCACGGCCCCTCACGGCCGCCTGCGGAGACTGGGACGCAGTCGACACGGAATCCGCCGAGGCTCGCCATGCACGTCCTCCGCAGTGCGCTGTTTCTGATCGTCGTCGCGCTCGCGCTGGCGCTGGCCGCCCAGGTCCTCCTGCAGGATCCCGGCCTCGTGCTGGTGCGTTACCGCGGCTCCGACTACACCACCACCGTGCCGTATGCGGTGGCGATCGGCCTCGCCGGCCTCGCGGCGCTGTGGCTGGTGGTGCGCCTGGTCACGGCGCCGGTGCATGCCTTCCGGCGCCGCCGCGAGCGCACCGAGCGGCGACGCCTCGCCGAGGGCCTGTCGGACCTGCACGAGGGGCGCTGGATGCGCGGCGAGCGCACGCTGCTCGCCACCGACGATCCCGATGCGACCGCGATCGCGCGCGTGCACGCCGCGCGTGCCGCGGCCGCGCGGGGCGAGACCGCCACCGCGCAGCAGCACCTCGAAGCGCTCAAGGGCACGCATGGCGCCCTGCGCGCGGTGACGCTCGCCGAGCTCGCGCTCGCCCAGGGCAAGCCGACCAGCGCGCTCGCGGCGCTCGACGACGCCTCCGCGCAGCCGCTGCCGCCGCGCGGACTCGCGCTGCGCGCGCAGGCCCTCGCGGAGATCGGCCATTACGACGAGGCCTACGGCATGCTCGCCGCGCTCCGCAAGGCCGATGCCGTGCCCGCCGCCGACCTGCCGCGCCTCGAATCGCGCTGGGCCCGCGGGATGCTCGCCGGCGCGCCGGACGGCAATGCCCTCGCCGAGCGCTGGGAGAGCCTGCCGAAGGCGCTGCGCCACGATCCCGCGGTGGTCGGCGCGTACGCCGAGCGTGCCGCGGCCTTCCACTGGGACGACGCGGCCACGCGCGCGATCGAGGAATCACTCGATGCGCACTGGGACGAGTCGCTCGCCGCGCAGTACGGGCGCCTCTCGATCGGGCGTATCGACGAGCGGCGCACGCGCATCGACCGTTGGCTCGCGCAGCATCCGCACAGCCACGGCCTGCTGCTCAGCCGTGCACGGCTGCACTATGCGCACGGCGACTGGCCGCAGGCCGAAGCCTCGCTGCACCAGGCGCTGCACCACGGAGCGGGACCCGAGGCCTGGGAACTGCTCGGCCATGGCTATGCCGCGTCCGGCGACGAGCGCCGCGCACGGGTCGCGTATGCCAATGCGTTGCGGGCGAGCCGCGGCGACGGCCTGATCGAGCTGCCGCCGGAGACCTACGCGCCGATGGGGCGCGATCCGCGCGAGATCCGCGACGCCAACGGCATGCCGCGCCTGCAGTAGAACGCGGCAGGCGCGCGTCGGCGGCGAGGCGTCATCCGTCGCGGCGCCGGCGCCTCCACTGGCTCACGACGAGCGCGGCGAGGGCGACGCCGAGCCAGATCGGCCAAAGGGTCGCCAGTGCCAGTACGAGCTCGAGCATCAGCCGCCAGCCCTCGCGCATAGCGGCGCCTGTGCGGCTGAAGAAGCCCGGCTGTTCGCGATCCATGATCGCCGCGACGTCGGGGCGCTCGCTGCGCCGCACGCGCTCGGGCTGGTGCATCGACAGGTCGAGGGTGGCGAAGGCGACCTGGTCCTCGAACGTGCGTTCGGCCAGCACCGCCTCGTCGCGCGCGAGGGCCGCCTGGGTCGCCGCCTCGATCGCCGCGACGTTCTCGCCGGTGCGTCCGCCGGCCTGCGCGGCCGTCGCGAGCTGGCGCTGCGCCGCCGCGTTGCGCGCCCGAGCGAGTTGCTGGCGCAACAGCTCGAACTGCGCGTCCACCGCACGGTAGTCACGACGGTCGAGGAACTCCATTTCCGCCGCCAGCAGGCGCACGAACGCCTGGGCCTGCGCGCTCGGCACCCGGACCTGGAGGTCCGCGCGCTGCACGTACACCGACAGCTCCACCAGTCGCCCGTCGCCGAGCGGGCGCTGCTGCGTCGATTGCACGTCGGAGGTGATGGCGCTGCGGGTGACGAAGCCGCCGTGCCGGGCGGTGAGGTCCTCGATGCGGCGGACGGCGCGCTGCACGTCGGACACCTCGAAATCGATGTCGACCGTGCGGATGAAGCGGCGCGTGCCCATGTCCTGCGTGATCGTGGCCGAGCCGAGGGCATCGGCATCGACCTGCCCGGCGCGCTGCACGTCGTCATTCGCGGCGGCGGCCGGCGCCGGCGCGGTGGCGGGTGCACGCTCCATGTGGGCCTGCGGCGAGGCGGCGTCCGCGGCGACAGGCTCGCTGCCGGACTGGTGGCTGCTGCAGCCCGCGCCGAGCGCGACCAGCAGGAGGCATGCGGAAACAGGGGGCGTGATGCGCATTCGATCTCCAGGACGGGAGGGACGGCACGGGCCGTCGTCTCGGGCTAGAACGGATGCTCGCGCGAAGCGGGGTCGCGACGCGGCGCGATCCGACCGGTGGCGCGGGCGCGCACGCGGCGCCGGAGCGATCCGCCGCCCGCGGTCTCGCTGGCTGCCGCGTCGGTGCCGAAAAAGGACGGTGATCCGGACGGGCCGACGGGCCCGGCCCCGGGTGGCGGCACGCTCGATGCGCGTGGCGATGTCCCGTCGGATGACGGGGCGACCGCCATCCGCCGGCAGTGGTGCCCGCCGCAGGCGGCGGGCCGGTGTCGCGTATCAGCGCTCCAGGATCGCGACCACGCCCATGCCGCCAGCGGTGCAGATCGAGATCAGGCAGCGCCCGCCGCCGCGGACCGCGAGCTCCTTCGCGGCCGCCGCGACGATGCGCGCGCCGGTCGCGGCGAACGGATGGCCCGTCGCCAGGGACGAGCCGTTGGGATTCATGCGCGCCGGGTCGATCGCGCCGAGGGGCTGCGACAGCCCCAGGCGCTCGCGGCAGTAACCGTCCGACTCCCATGCGCGCAGCGTGCACAGCACCTGCGCGGCGAAGGCCTCGTGGATCTCGTAGAAGTCGAAGTCCTGCAGCGTGAGCCCATTGCGCGCGAGCATCTCGGCCACCGCGATCGTCGGCGCCATCAGCAGGCCTTCGCCGGCGACGAAGTCGACCGCGGCGACGTGCACGTCGCGGATCCAGGCCAGCGGTTCGATCCCGCGCTGCTCGGCCCAGTCGTTGGACGCGAGCAGGCAGGCCGCGGCGCCGTCGGTGAGCGGCGTGGAATTGCCTGCGGTGAGCGTGCCGCGCCCGCTGTGGCGGTCGAACGCGGGCTTGAGCGTGGCGAGCTTGGCGACGGACGTATCGGGCCGGAGGATGTTGTCGCGCGAGACGCCGCGGAAGCCGACGACGAGGTCGTCCATGAAGCCGCGCTCGTAGGCGGCGGCGAGCTTGTGGTGCGAGGCGGCGGCGAGTTCGTCCTGCGCCTCGCGCGCGATGCCCCATTCCTTCGCCATGTCCTCGCAGTGCTGACCCATGCTCTTGCCGGTGCGCGGCTCGGCGACGCCGGGAAAATCGGGCTTCAGCTCGCGCGGCGAGAACCCGCGGAACGCCATCAGCTTGTCGCGCGGCGTCTTCGCCGCATTGGCCTTGAGCAGCCGGCCGCGCAGCGCCTTGCCGTAGACGATCGGCACGTCGGAGGTGGTATCCGAACCGCCGCCGATGCCCGCGTCGATCTGCCCCAGCGCGATCTTGTTGGCGATGTGAGCGATGGTGTCGAGCGAGGTGCCGCAGGCGCGCTGCATCGTGATGCCGGGCGTGAGCGGCGACAGGCCCGAGGAGAGCGTCGCCTCGCGGGCCAAATTCCAGTCCGACGAATGCTTGATCACGGCGCCCATCGCCACCTCGCCGAGCCGCGCGCCCTGCAGGCCGTACTTCTCGACCAGCGCGCCGAGCGTGCGGATCGAGAGCCCGAGATTGCCGATGTCGGCGTACGCGGTGTTCTGGCGGCAGAAGGGAATGCGGACGCCGCCGAGCACGGCGACGGGGCGGAGTTGGCGCATCGGGACGTCCTCGAGCGGATGGCGGTGTCCACGCGGCGGAAAACACCGGGTGGGCATAATCGCGGCGAGTGTAGCGCCGGCCCCCGGCGCGACCAAACGCCCCCGTATTGATGACCGACACCGCCCCCGAACCCGCGCCGCTGCACGTGCTCGGCGCCCTCGCCCTCGAGCTGCGCGGCGACGCGCCGGTCGCCCGCGACCGCCTCGCGCAGGCCGACGTCGCGCAGCTGGCCGATCACGTGGCCGCCGACCTCGCGCGCTTCGCGCCGGGGGCGGCCGAGCTCGAACTCGTGCTCGTCGGCGCGCACTATGACCCGGTCGAACTGCTGCGGCCGGGCTGGCCATTGCATCGCGAGCTCGATGCCCTCGCCGCCCGCGCCCCGGGCCGTGCCCGCGGGCGCATCGTCGCCTTCGGCGCCGCCGACGGGCAGTTGCCCGGCGACCTCACGCCCTCGCCCGACTTCGTCGGCGGGCCGCTGCGCCTGCTGCCCTTCGTGCTCGGCGGCGATCCCGCCCAGGTGGCGGCCGTCGGCGAGCGCTTCGAGACGGAACTGCTCGAGACCGGCATGGCGGGCGCGGCGACGGCGCTCGCGGCGCAGGATCTGTTCGGCCTGGAGGTGGAGCACGCGCGCTACCTCACCGTGCACGACCTCGCGGCGATGACCTCGCTGCAGTACGAGCATGCCGGCCTCGCCCCGCTGTGGCCGGTGCTGGAGGCCGCGCTGCTCGCGCCCGAGGCCGAGGCCTGGCTGGACACACCGCCCGAGCCGCTGGTGCGCTATGTCGACGGCGAAGCGCGCATCGCGCTGTTCTCCCCGCAGGCCTGGCAGCGCCGCTACGCCGGCGACCTGGACTGCGCCACCGACGACTGCCGCCAGCGCGCCTTCCGCCAGCACCAGCATTTCGAGGCGCGCCAGCGCCAGCTCGCGGCGGTCCTGCAGGCGCACGGCGTGCCGGTCAACTTCGTGCATTGCGAGTCGGGCGACGACTGCCGCGCCGCGCTGGCCTGAGGCGGGCCGCGCACCGCCCATATGCGAACGGCGCACCCGCATCGCGGGCACGCCGTCGTGGTCGTTTCGATGGATCGGCGCCGCCAGCGCGGCGCGTGGGTCAGTTCAGCGGGATGCCCATCGCGAGGCGCGAGATCGCCATGACGCCCACCGCACCGGCGGCGATCAGGCCCATCAGCAACGGGCTGCGCACCGGATTGACGCCGGCCGACGTCGCCAGGGCGCCGATGAAGATCGGCATCGCGACGTCCAGCGCCTGCCACGGGTCCTTGCCGCTCATGTGGAAGGCGACGGCCATGCCGGCGCTCAGCCCGCCGGCCATTCCGGCGGCGGCGAGGCCGTCACGAAGGGTGATCTTGCGCAGCGTCGCGCCCATGAACTCCATGAAACAGCTCCTCGCGTATGACGTTGGCCGCGCATCGCGGGTCGGCGACGCGGCGGCTCGGAATCCGGATGCCGGAACCCCTCCGGCACGGCCTATGGTCCGGATTACGGCAGCGAATGCCATTCCCGGAGGCGATGGTCGTCACGGATCGTTCACGTCACATGCGATGACGGCCGCCGGAAGCGGCCGTAGCGCATGAAGCGGACTGCGACGGCTTCCGAGGCGCGCCCGGTCGCTAGCGGGCGGCGGTGCGCGCGCCCGGCTTCGGCGCCTTCAGCGCCTGCTCGATGGCGGCGACGATCCGCGGATCGTCCGGCTTGACCTTGCTCCCCCAGCTCGCGACGAGGCGGCCGTCGCGGCCGACCAGGTACTTGTGGAAATTCCACTTCGGCGCCTCGCCGGCCGCCTGCGCGAGCTGGCGGTACATCGGATGCGCCTTCTCGCCCACCACGTGCGTCTTCTGGAACATCGGGAACTTCACGCCGTAGGTCAGCGTGCAGAACTCGCGGATCTGCTTCTCGTCGTCGAACTCCTGCGCCTTGAAGTCGCCGGACGGGAAACCGAGCACCGCGAAGCCCTTGCCGCGGTACTTCGCATGCAGCGCCTCGAGCGCCTCGAACTGCGGCGTGAAGCCGCACTTGCTCGCGGTATTGACCACCAGCAGCACCTGCCCGCCGTACGTGCCGCGCAGGTTCACCGGCGCCTTGCCGGCCAGCGGTCGGATCGAGTGGTCGAGCAGGCCGGTCTTCGCCACCGTCGCGCCGCCCCCGGCGGCAGGTGCGACGCTGGCGAACGCGAGGACCGCGATGGCGACGAGCGGGGCGGACGGACGGCGAAGGGCCATGGGCGGAGCCTCGTGAGGGGTCGGCGGAAGTATGCGCCGCTGAGGCGCGGACCCTCCGGTTACGTCGGCGTACGGCGGGTGGATGCGCCCCACTTTCGACACATGGCGCAGCCGGTGGCAGCCCCTACCCTCGTCGACATCAGACGAGGGATCGAGATGGCTCCGAACGATGCCGCGCCGAAGGGCGTGATCACACTGCAGACCGTGCTGCGCATGTGCGTCTGGGCCGCCGTCGTCGGCCTGGTCTTCGGGCTCTACCTGGGCACCCAGGCACTTCAGGCGTCCTAAGCCGGCCGCCCTCGGGGCCCGAGCGGTGCCTCGAGGATCCGGTAGCCGGCGTCGTCCATCCCGAGGGCGGCGTAGGTGCGCCGGGCGACGGCGTTCCCGGCGTCCACGTAGAGGCGCAGGCCGACGACATCACCCGCGTCCTCCGCCAGGCGTTCGACATGCGCATACAGCGCCCGGAACACGCCGGCGCGCCGGTGCGCCCCGGGCACGTAGACGCTCTGGATCCACCACCAGTGGCCGCAGCGCCAGTCGCTCCATTCGCGCGTGAGCATCAGCGTGCCGACCGGCTCGGCGATCAGCTCGCGACCGGCCACGGGCACCTCGCGCATGGCCACGAAGTAACGCGCCTTGGCCGGATCCGCGATGCCCGCCGTCACGCCCGCGAGCACCGTCTCCGCATCGAGCCGGCGATGCTCGGTCTCGAGCGCCATCGCGAGCGCCCACTGCGCGAGCAGCTCGGCATCGCCGGCCTCGGCGTCGCGGATGCGCAGCACGCCCTGCATCGGCTCAGCGGATCGCCGCGACGATGCCGCAGGCGATGCGCGCGCCCGAGTTGCCCGACGGCTGGCTCGCGTAATCGTCCGCCTGCGCATGCACGACCACCGCGCGCCCGGCGATGTCCGTGGCGGCCGCGCCGCCGAGGGTGATGCCCTGCACGTGCAGGTTCACGCGCGCCACGCCGTTGGCGTCGGCCACGATGTTGGGCATGTCGCCTTCGTGGTGCGCGCCGTTGTCGGGCCGCCCGTGCGGCTGGTTCTTCGGATTGAAGTGCCCGCCCGCGCTGGAGGCGTCGGCCGCGGAGCAGTCGCCCTTCTCGTGCACGTGGATCGCATGCGTGGCATTGCGCGTGAGCCCGCCGATCTCGCCGGTGAAGTGCACGCCCCCGCCCATCGGCATCGCGGTGAGCTTGCCGCTGACCAGGCTGCCCGACGCCGGGGCGAGGTTGACCGTTGCCGATCGCGCGGGCGCGGTGGTCGACGGCACGGTGACGGTGGCGCCGGCTCGGGTGGTCGCGGTGGTGGCGCAGCCGGCGATCAGGACGAGGCCGGCGAAGGCGGCGAGCATGCGGATCATGCGTGGATCTCCTCGCGAGGGGGCGCCGACGATAACGCCACGGCCGTGGCATGCCGGTCAACGCCACGCGGCGGGAAGGCCCGACCGGGGCTCAGGAGCCGCGTGGGCCGAGCTTCCGCGTCACCGTGTTGCGACCGAGCCCGAGCAGCGATGCGGCCTGCGTGCGACGACCTCCGGTGCGCTCGAGCGCGACCGCGAGCAGCACCTGGTCGACACGGTCGCGCACGCTCGCGTGCAGGTCGCGTTCGCCGGCGTCGAGGGCGCGTCGCGCATGCGTGGCGAGCGCGCCTTCCCAGTCGCCCGCCGTGCCCGCATCGAGGCCCCCGCCCATCGCATGCGTGCCTGCGCGCGGACCGAGGGCGGCGTCGACATCCACGCGCGTGATCCGCTCAGCGGGCGCGAGCGCCGCCAGTCGCCAGCAGAGGTTTTCCAGCTCGCGCACGTTGCCCGGCCAGTCGTGCGCGAGCAGGCGTTCGATGGCATCGGGCTCCAGCCGCTTCTCGCGAGCATCGAAGCGCTGCGCCGCGCGGGCGAGGAAATGCCGCGCGAGTACCGCGATGTCCTCGCGGCGTTCGCGCAGCGGCGGCAGGCGCAGGCGCACCACGTCGAGGCGATGCAGCAGGTCGGCGCGGAACTGGCCACTCGCCACGCGGGCCTCGAGGTCCTGGTGCGTGGCGGCGAGCACGCGCACGTCGACGCGGATCAGCTCGCGTCCGCCGACGCGGAAGAACTCGCCCTGCGCGAGCACCCGCAGCAGGCGCGTCTGCAGCGCGGCGGGCATGTCGCCGATCTCGTCGAGGAACAGCGTGCCGCCGTCGGCCTGCTCGAAGCGGCCCGCGTGGCGGCGCGTGGCACCGGTGAAGGCGCCGGCCTCGTGGCCGAACAGTTCCGATTCGAGCAGCTCGGCCGGGATCGCCGCGGTGTTGAGCGCGACGAACGGGCGCGACGCGCGTGGCGACTCGCGATGCAGCGCGCGCGCCACCAGTTCCTTGCCCGTACCGGTCTCGCCCGTGACCAGCACCGAGAGCGGTGCCTGCGCCAGGCGCCCGATCGCGCGGAACAACTCGCGCATCGCCGGGGACTGCCCGAGGAGCACGTCGGGTGCCCCGGGTGGGTCGGCCGCGGGCGCGTCGCCCGTGACCGGCGCCGCGGGCACCGCCGCGCCGAGCACGCGTGCGGCGAGCGCGACGGCGTCGTCGAGATCGAACGGCTTGGACAGGAACTCGTGCGCACCGGCGCGGAACGCGCCCGCGGTGCTCGCCACGTCGGTGTAGGCGCTCATCACGATGACCGGCAGGTCGGGGCTGCGCTGCTTCAGCTTCTCCAGCAGCACGAGGCCGTCGTCGCCGGGCATGCGCACGTCGGTGAACAGCAGCGCGGGCGCGTCGGATGCGTCGTCGAACGCATCCAGGGCTTCGCGTGCACTGGCGAACGCCTCCACGCGCCAGCCGGCCTGGCGGAGCGCCGTGGCCAGCACGAAGCGCACGCCCGCCTCGTCGTCGACGATCCAGATCACGGCCTCAGGCATCGGCGGGCTCCGTCACGTCGAGCGGCAACAGCAGGGTGAAGACGGTGTGCCCCGGGCGCGAGCGGTAGCTCAGCGCGCCGCGGTGCTCGCGCGCGACCTGCTGCGCGAGCGCCAGCCCCAGGCCGGTGCCGTCCGCACGCCCGGTGACCAGGGGCAGGAAGAGCCGCTCGGCGAGTTCGTCCGGCACGCCGCGGCCGTCGTCGGCGATCTCCACGCGCAGCACGAGGGGATGGATCGCATCGAAGATGCGCGCACCGTGCTCCGCGCGCGTGCGCAGCACCACCTGCGCGGCGCCGGCCTCGATCGCATTGCGCGCGAGGTTCCACACGGCCTGGGTGAGGCGGTCGGCATCCCCGATGACGTCGGGCAGGCTCGGGTCGTAGTCGCGCACGAGCTTCACCGCCCAGCCGGCATCGGCCTCGGCCAGCCGCAGCACGCGTTCCAGCACCGCGTGGATGTTGAGCGGCGCATGGGGCTGCGCGGGCGCGGGACTGAGCAGGCGATCGAGCAGCGCGGTGAGCCGCGCGACCTCCGCTTCGATCAGCGAGGTCAGCGCGAGGCCTTCGGCATCACGCGGGTCGAACCGCCGGGCCAGCAACTGCCCGGCCCCCTTGAGGCCGGCGAGCGGATTGCGCAGCTCGTGCGCGAGTCCACGCAGCGCGGCGGTGAGCGCGGAGGGCAGCCGCGCGGGGTCCTCGCCGGGGAACTCGTCGACGGGATGCGCTTCCAGCAGCCACCCCTCCGCCCGGCGCGTGAGCCAGGCATCGGCGAAGCGCACGTCGCCGTCGGGATGCCGCAGGGCGAGGCGGCGCAGGCGCAGCGGCGCGTCGCCGGGCTCCGCGGACCGGGCGAGCGCGTCGGCCAGCGACGGTTCGTCCGACAACGCGGCCAGCGCCATGCCCTGCAGGCGCCGCGCGCCGACGCCGAGCCAGCGCGCGAAGGCCCCATTGCAGCCCGCCAGGCGCGCATCCCCGTTCGTCCACGCGATCGGCGTGGTCAGCAGGTCGAGGTCGGGCGCATCGGGCATTGCACCATCTTAGTGCAGCCGGACACGCGACCCGTCGCCCCACCCTGCCCGCGGCGGTGCGTTGAACTGCATCCGCCGTACCGCGGATCGCGCCAGAGCCGCCGCGGTGCAGGCAGTCCGCATGCCGCCCGACCGCCCGAACGCGACCGGCGGGCGAGACGCGCGTGGGGCGGCGCAGCCAAGCGGCCCTACAATCGTCCGGCTGCAGCATCCGGGACCTCCATGCTTTCCACGACCTGCCTCGGCATCACGCTCGTGCTCGCCTCGGCCTCGCCCGGCGTCCCGGATCCCGACGACCTGCTCGGCCTGAGCATCGAGCAACTCGGCGGAGTCGAGGTCACCGCGACGTCCCGCCGCGCCTCGCGTCTGGCCGACACGCCCGCCTCGGTCCACGTGATCGACGGCGAGCAGATCCGCGCGCTCGGCATCCGCACGCTGCCGGAAGCGCTCCGGCTCGCGCCCAACCTGCACGTCGCGCGCATCAATGCGGCGGGTTACGCGGTCAGCGCGCGGGGCCTCAAGACGTCGCTGAGCAACAAGATGCTGGTGCTGGTCGACGGCCGCCCCATCTACACGCCCCTGTTCGCCGGCGTGCTGTGGGACATGCAGGACGTGCCGATCGCGGACGTCGACCGCATCGAGGTGGTCAGCGGACCCGGCGCCGCGGCCTGGGGCGCGAACGCGGTCAATGGCGTCATCAACATCGTGACCCGGCCGGCGCGCGAGGCGCAGGGCGGCTATGCATCGGCGTGGGCCGGCGAGGAGGGGCGCGGCATCGAAGCGGGGCAGACCCTCGCGGCCGGGACGTCAGGCGCGCTCCGTCTCTACGGCAAGCGCCGCGAACAGGACCCGAGCGTCGACCGCTCCGGCCGCGACATCCAGGACGCGTGGACGCAGGAGCAGGCCGGCTTCCGCGGCGACTGGACGCGCGGCGATGCGGAGCTGCGCGTGCAGGGCGACATGTTCCGCGCACGCGCCACCGAACGGCCCACCGGCACGCTGCGCGCGGACGGCTACAACCTGACGGCCCGATGGACGCGGGGTGTGTCGAGCGATGCGCAGTGGACCGTGCTCGGCTACGTCGACCGCGTGCACCGCACCGATCCGATCGTCATCGACGACCGCATGGACATCGCCTCGCTGGAGGTGGTGCGCGCGACGACGCGCGGCGCGCATCGCCTGACCTGGGGCCTGGGCTACCGCCACGCGCGCGACCGCAGCTCGCGTGGCCTGCTCGCGCGCCTGCAGCCCGACGAGCGCGACCTCGAATGGGCGCATGCCTTCGTGCAGGACGAGATCGCGCTGTCGCCGCGGCTGGTCGCGCACCTCGGCCTGCGCTTCGACACCAACAGCTATACCGGCCTGGAGGTGCTGCCGACGGCGCGCCTGAGCTACACGCCCGACGCCGGCAGCATCGTCTGGGGCGCGGCGTCGCGCGCGGTGCGCTCGCCGTCGCGCTTCGACCGCGAGTTCTTCTTCCCGGCCACCGAGCCGCACTTCATCCGCGGCGGGCCCGACTTCCGCTCCGAGACGGCGGACGTCGTGGAGCTCGGCTACCGCAGCCAGCTCGGCGACCACGTATCGGTCTCGGTCACCGGCTTCCACCACTGGTACGACCACCTGCGCGGTGGACGCCCGGCGCCGCAGGGGGGCGTCTTCGTCTCCAACGCGGCGAAGGCGCGCACGTGGGGCATGGAGGCATGGGCCACCGCGCGCGTCGCGAACGCGTGGGAGATCGCGGCGGGCGTGCTCGAACTGCGCCAGCACCGCGAGCTGCGGCCGGGATTCTCGGGCAGCTCGACGCTGAGGGACCAGGGCAACGATCCCGAGCACCAGGTGCTGCTGCGGGCGACGCGCCGGTTCGGCGAGCACCACCAGGTCTCGGCCTTCGCGCGCTACGTGAGCGCCCTGCCGGCGCCGGCGGTGCCCGACTACGTCCAGCTCGACGCGCGCTGGAGCTACCGGCCCTCGCGTCACGTGGAGCTCGGCGTCGGCGCACGCAACCTGCTCGACGAGCGCCATGCCGAACTGGAGCCCGCCAACGGCCTGCCGCAGAGCGAGTTCGGCCGCGCCGCCTACGTCGACCTGCGACTGGACTGGTGAGCCGGCCGCGCGCCGACGCGGGCGGACTGGCGGTGCGGCTGCGCCGCGCGGCCCGCGTGGCGATCGCCGCACTCGCACTCGCGCTCGCGTGCGCGCTGCCGCTGCCTGCACAGGTCCGCAGCGACGAGATGCGTGTGCACGCGGCCTACCTGATGAACTTCGTGCGCTATTCGCGCTGGCCCGAGCCTCCGACCGGGGGCCTCGTCGTGGCCGTGCTGGGCACGCCCGACAGCGCGACCGTGCTGCGGGACATGACGCGCCGCGCCGGACCGATCCACGGACAGCCTGTGACCGTGCGTCTGCTGCCGTTGGCCTCGCTCGCACCTCCCGCGCCCGAGTCCACGCGTGCGCTCTCGGCTGCCGCGGCGGGCGCACACGTGCTGTACGTCGCCGACACCCATCGCGGCTGGGCGCGCGCAGCGAGCGCGGTAGCCAGTGAGCGGGCGCTGCTGACCGTCGGCACCGGGCGCGACTTCCTCGGCGACGGCGGCATGATCACGCTCTACGCCGACGGCGCGAACGTGCGCTTCGCCGTCAACGCGCCGGCGATCAAGGCCTCGCGCGTCGACGTGAGCGCCCGCCTGCTGGTGCTGGCGCGCCTGCCGGGAGGCCGCTGACGTGCGCAATCCGCTGCGACGCCTGCGCTCGGTCGGCACCAAGGTCACGTGGATCATCGTGCTCGTGAGCGGCATCGCGGTGACCGCGGTCTCCGCCCTCGCGGGCATCCGCAGCTACCAGCACCTGCGGGCGCAGAGCATCGAGACGGTCGCCTCGCAGGCACGCATCGTAGCCACGTTCTCGAGCGCCGCGTTCGCCTTCTGGGACCGCGAGACCGCGGAGGAAGTCCTGCTCGCGCTGCGCGAGGTACCCGGCGTGGAGCGCGCCTACCTGACGGACCGGCGTGGCCGGCAGCTGGCGGATTTCAGCCGTACTCCCGAAGCGGCTCGCGCGTCGCCCGTATTGCGGCCCCTCGGCCGCTGGGACGTACCGGGCGGCTATGTCCACGTCGTCCCGGTGGCCGACCGCGCGGGGGTGCACGGCCGCCTGCAGGTGGAGGTGCGCCATGGGGAGCTGAGGAAGGAGGCCCTCGCCGCCGCACTGCAATCGGGCCTGCTCTCGCTCGCGGCGATCGTGCTCGCGCTGGCGCTCGCGCGCACGCTGCATCCGCTGCTCACGCGCCCGATCCTTCGCCTGGAGCAGGCGGCGCAGCGGGTGCGCGACACGGGCGACTACGCGACGCGCGTGCCGGTGGAGGGCGAGGACGAGCTCGCCCGGCTCACCGAGGCCTTCAACGAGATGCTCGCGCGCATCGAGCACCACGAGACGGCGCTGCGCACCGCGCACCAGCTCACCGAGGAATCGCGCGAGCAGCTCGAACTGGCGACGGACGCCGCGGACATCGGCCTGTGGGACGTCGACCTCGTCGCCGACACGCTGTACTGGCCGCCGCGGGTCAAGCGGATGTTCGGCATCTCCGCGGACCGGCCGGTGACGATGGCGGACTTCTACCAGGGCCTGCATCCCGAAGACCGCGAGCGCGTGACCGCCGCCTTCGCCACCGCCCTCGACGCCGGGCAGCGCGCGATCTACGACGTGGAGTACCGGACGATCGGCCGGGAGGACGGACGGACCCGGTGGGTCGCCGCGAAGGGTCGCGGCCTGTTCGACGTCGACGGCCGCTGCGTGCGCGTGATCGGCACCGCGATCGACATCACCGCGCGCAAGGCGAGCGAGCAGGCGCTGCGCGAGAGCGAGGAGCAACTGCGCCAGGCGGACCGACGCAAGGACGAGTTCCTCGCCATGCTCGCGCACGAGCTGCGCAACCCGCTCGCGCCGATCTCCACCGCGAGTGCGCTGCTGGGCCGTGTCGCCGACGATCCCGCCAAGGTGCAGCAGGCCAGCGAGCTGATCGGCCGGCAGGTGCGGCACATGACGGCGCTGGTCGACGACCTGCTCGACGTCTCTCGCGTGACGCGCGGCCTGATCGAGCTCGAGCCCACCGACGTCGAGATGCGCGGCGTGGTGCAGTCGGCGATCGAGCAGGCGCGCCCGGTCATCGAGGTCCGCCAGCACCGGCTCGACGTCGAGGTCGCCGGCGACGACATCTGGGTCCGCGGCGACCGCACGCGCCTGGTGCAGTCCGTCGCCAACCTGCTCAACAACGCAGCCAAGTACACGCCGCCGGGCGGCCGCATCACGCTGCGCCTGCAGCGCGTGGCCGACGACGTGCTGCTGGACGTGGAGGACACGGGCATCGGCATCGGGCCGGACCTGCTGCCGAGCGTCTTCGACCTGTTCGTCCAGGGCGAGCGCACGCCCGATCGATCACAGGGTGGGCTCGGCATCGGCCTCGCGCTGGTGCGTGCACTGGTCGACCTGCATGGCGGCCGGATCCATGCGCGCAGCGATGGCCCCGGCTGCGGGAGCCGCTTCACGATCGCGCTGCCGGCGTCGGCCCGGCGGACGGCGGGCGGGGCGACCGCGGCGCCCGGCGCGGCGCGCCCGTCGTGCCTGAGCGTGCTGGTCGCCGACGACAACGTGGACGCCGCCGACTCGATGTCGGCCCTGCTCACCGAGTTCGGCCATTCGGTCGACGTCGCCTACACGGGGACGGCGGCGATCGCCTGCGCGGCCTCCCGTCCGTTCGACGTCTACATCCTCGACATCGGCCTGCCCGACATGACGGGCTACCAGCTGATCGATCGCATCAAGTCGGCCGGCGTCGGCGAGGACGCGTTCTTCGTCGCGGCGACGGGCTACGGCCAGCAGCACGACCGCGACGCGACCCGCGCCGCGGGCTTCCACCGCCACCTGATCAAGCCGGTCGATCCGGCACACCTGCTCGAGCTCCTGGACCGACGGGCTGCGCGCAGTCAGGCGTGACGCCCCGCGCAGGCGGCGTCACGCGGACCGCACGGCCACGGCGATCAGGAGGCCGCGACCGGCAACTCCACCTGCCAGGCCAGCCCCGGCGCGAGCGCATGGGGCGTGATCGCGCCGCCATGCGCCTGCACGATCGCCGCGGCGACGACGAGGCGGAGCCCGAGGCCGAGGTCGTACGGCTCCGGCAGCGGCGCGGTGAGCAGGGTCGCGACATCGTCGGGCACCGGGCCGCGGTCGGCGACCTCGATCAGCACGCGGTCACCGCGGCGCATCGCATGCACGAGCGGCGGCGCCGGATCACGCGACTGCGAATACGCGATCAGCGCGCCGAGCGCCTGCACCAGGCGGCCTTCGTCGCCCTCGACCTGCGCCGTCGCCACCTCCGCATCGATCTCGGGCACGCTCGCGCAGCCGGGCACGCCGCCGAGCGCGAGATCGACCAGCATCTGCACCTCGACCGGGCGTGAGCGCAGCAGCAGGCGGCCTTCGTTCGCGCGCACCCAGTCGCCGAGTTCCTCGATCATCGCGGCCATTCGACGCGACTGCCGCTCGACCGTCTCGGCCAGCTCCATGCGCCGCTCTTCCGCGAGATCCGGGCGGCGCAGCAGGTAGGCGGCCGTCTGGAGGGGCGACAGCGGGCCCTTGAGGTCGTGCACGAGCCGCTCGAACAGCGGGCGTTCTCCGCGACCGCTCACGACATCGCTCCCGCCGGGGTGAGGCCGCCCAGGATGCGGCAGATGCCGTCGATCTCCGGCGGCTTCACCAGGTGATGGTCGAAGCCCGCCTCGGCGGTGCGCCGGCGGTCCTCCGGCTGGCCCCAGCCGGTGACGGCGACGAGCACCAGCTCCCGCCCGCGCGGGCTCTCGCGAAGCTGGCGCGCGACGTCGTAGCCGCTGACCCCCGGCATGCCGATGTCGAGGAAGACGACATCCGGCGCGAAGCTGTCGACCGCCTGCTGCGCGGCGCGCGGATCGTAGATGCGCTGCGCCTCGTGCCCGAGCATCTCGAGCATCAGGGCGAGCGTGTCGGCCGAGTCGCAGTTGTCGTCGATCACCAGCACGCGGCGCGGCAGTGCGGCCGGAATCGGCGACGGCGGCAGGTCGGCGGCCACGGTCGGCGTACCCATGGGCAGGCGCACGGTGAACGTGGCGCCGGTACCGAGGCCCTCGCTGCGCGCCTCGACGCGCCCCCCGTGCATCTCGACCAGGCGCTTCACCAGCGTCAGGCCGATGCCGAGGCCGCCCCGCGCGCGCTCGATCGAGGTGTCGACCTGCGCGAACGGCTCGAAGATGCCGGCGATCTGCTCCGGCGTCAGGCCGATGCCGGCATCGCGCACGTGCACGAGCACGTCGGGCCCGTCGCCCTCGGTGTCGATGCGGATGGTGCCCGCCGAGTCGGAGTACTTGATCGCATTGCTGACGAGGTTCGCGAAGACCTGCGAGAGGCGCTCGGGATCGGCTTCGAGCGGGACCTCATGCGGCGGCAGGTGCAGCTCGATCGAATGCCCGCCGTCGCGGCGCAGCGACTCCACGCTGTCGATGGCGGCGCGCAGCACGGCCTCGAGCGTGGTCGCGGTCGGACGCAGGGTGAGCTTGTCCTGGCTGATGCGCGCGACGTCGAGCAGGTCGTCGATCAGGCGCACGAGCAGCGCGAGCTGGCGGTCCATCGCGTCGTACAGCGGCGGCCCGCTGTTGCCGCCGAGCTTCATCACGTTGACGGCGTTGGAGAGCGAGGCCAGCGGGTTGCGCAGCTCATGCGCGAGGGTGGCGAGGAACTGGTCCTTGCGCCGGTCGTGCTCGAGCAGGCGCGCCTGCACGCGCTCGCGCTCGGCCATCTGCGCCTGCAGCTCGATGTTGCGCTGCGCCAGCGCGATGTTGGCCGCGCGCAGCGAATCGTTGAGCGCCTCGAGCTCGCGCGCCTTCTCGACGCGCAGGTCCTCGTTGGCCTGCGCGAGGCGCTCGTTCGCCTGCTGCAGCTCGCGGCGCTTGCGGTAGAGCTCGACCAGCACGCAGACCTTGCTGCGCATGATCTCCGGGATGACCGGCACCATCACGTAGTCGACCGCGCCGAGCTTGTAGCCACGCAGGCGGTCGAGGTCGGAGACGTTGACCGCGGTGACGAAGATGATCGGCGTCTTCTCGAAGCGCGGATGCTGGTGGATCAGGCTCGCCGTCTCGAAGCCGTCCATGCCGGGCATGTTGACGTCGAGCAGGATCAGCGCGGCCTCGTTCTCCATCAGGAACTGCAGCGCCTCCATGCCCGAGCGCGCCTCCACCAGCCGCTCGCCGAGCGGCTCGAGGATGGCGCGGTACGACAGCAGGCGCCCCGGCTGGTCGTCGACCAGCAGGATCGTCACCTGGTCCGTGGCGGGCGCGGGGCCCGCCGCGGCGTCGGTGGGATTCAACGATGCAGCCACTGGCGCAGCACTCCGAGCAGCTGGTCGGTGACGACCGGCTTGGCGAGGTAATCGGAGGCGCCGGCTTCCAGGCACTTCTCGCGGTCGCCCTTCATGGCCTTGGCGGTCAGGGCCACGATCGGGATCGAGCGCGCCTCGGGGTCGTTGCGGATCGCGCGCATCGTGTCGTACCCGTCCATCCCCGGCATCATGATGTCCATCAGGATGACATCGATGTCGTGGTCGGCGGTGACGCGCTGCACCGCCTCACGCCCGTTGTTCGCGGTGATGACGTCCATGCCGTGGCGCTCGAGCACGATCGACAGGGCGAAGATGTTGCGAACGTCGTCGTCGACGACCAGCACGCGCTTGCCGCGCAGCACCTCGTCGGACTCGGTGAGCCGCTTGACCATCTTCTGCTTGTGCTCGGGCAGGTTGCCGATCACGCGGTGCAGCAGCAGGGCGGTCTCGTCGAGCAGGCGCTCGGGCGATTCCACGCCCTTGATCACCACGCTCTTGGCGGCGCGCTTGAGGCGGCCTTCCTCCTCGCGCGTGAGCTCCTTGCCGGTGAAGACCACGACCGGGATGTCGCGGAGGCGCTCGTCGGACTGCAGGCGGTCGAGCAGGTCGAAGCCGGTCATGTCGGGCAGGCGCAGGTCGAGCACCACGCACTCGTAGCCGCCTTCCGCCAGTCGCGCGAGCGCCTCCTCGCCGGAGCCGACGCTGTCGATCTCCAGGTCGTCGTGGTTGATCAGCTCGACGATCGACATGCGCTCGCCGGCATCGTCCTCGACCACCAGCAGCTTCTTGACGCGCGGCTTGGCGTACTCGCGGATGCGGTCCAGCGCCACGCCGATGCTGTCGGTGGACGACGGCTTGGCGACGTAGTTGAACGCGCCGCGCTCGAGCGAATGGTGGCGGTCCTCCTCCACCGTGACGATCTGCACGGGAATGTGGCGGGTGGTGGCGTCCTGCTTCAGGCGCGCGAGCACCGTCCAGCCGAGCATGTCGGGCAGGAAGATATCGAGGGAGATCGCGTCGGGGCGGAACTCGCGCACCAGGCGCAGCGCATCCGCGCCGCGGTTGGTGACGAGCACGTTGAAGCCCCGCGAGCGCGCGGTGTCGCGCATGACCGCGGCGAAGCGCGGGTCGTCCTCCACCACCAGCAGGGTCGGCGAGTCCCGGTCGATGCGGTCGCGGTCGTCGTCGACGGTCTCCAGCTGCGGCGCGGTGGTCGGGTGGCTGTTCGACTCCTCCTGCTGCTGCACCTGGCGCAGGACCGGGATCGACGGGCGCGGCGCGCCGACGACGGTCTCGGCGGTCTCCGCGCCCTGGTACCGCAGCGGCAGGTAGAGCGTGAACGTCGAACCCTTGCCGGGCTGGCTGGAGAGCGTGAGCTCGCCGCCGAGCAGGCCCGCGATCTCGCGCGAGATCGCCAGGCCGAGGCCCGTGCCGCCGTACTTGCGCGACGTGCCCGCGTCGGCCTGCTGGAAGGCCTCGAAGACGATGCGCTGCTTGTCGGCGGAGATGCCGATGCCGGTGTCGGTGACCTCGAAGGCCACCACGGTCGGCGCCTTGTCGAGCACCGCATGCCCTTCGGTCCAGCCCGAGGTCGCCACGCGGGCGGCCATGCGCACGCTGCCGTGCTCGGTGAACTTCATCGCGTTCGACAGCAGGTTCTTGAGGATCTGCTGCAGGCGCTTGGGGTCGGTGGTGAGCGAGCGCCCCAGCTCGGCCGGGAAGTCGACCGAGAAGTCGAGGCCGCGGCGCTCGGCGTCGTGGCGGAAGCCGCGCTCCATGTTCTCGCGCAGGTGCGCGAACGTGATGTCCTCGGTGTCGATCGTGACCGTGCCCGACTCGATCTTCGAGAGATCCAGGATGTCGGAGATGAGGTTGAGCAGGTCGGTACCCGCGGCATGGATGGTCTTGGCGAACTCGACCTGGCGCGGGGTGAGGTTGGTCTCGGGGTTCTCGGCCAGCTGCTGGCCGAGGATCAGGATCGAGTTGAGCGGCGTGCGCAGCTCGTGCGACATGTTCGCGAGGAACTCGGACTTGTAGCGCGAGGTGAGCGCGAGCTCGGCGGCCTTGGCCTCCAGCTCGCGGCGGGCCTGCTCGATCTGCTGGTTCTTGGTCTCGACCTCCGCCTTCTGCTCCGCGAGCAGCGCGGCCTTGAGCGCGATCTCCTCGTTGGTCTGCTGCAGCTCCTTCTGCTGCGCCTGCAGCTCGCCGGCGAGCTGCTGCGACTGCTGCAACAGGCCCTCGGTGCGCATGCCGGCTTCGATCGTGTTGAGCACGATGCCGATCGAGCGGGACAGCTGCTCGAGGAAGGTGCGGTGCACCTCGCTGAACTCGCCCAGCGAGGCGAGCTCGATGACGGCCTTGACCTCGTCCTCGAACAGCACCGGGAGCACGATGACACTGCGCGGGGAGACACTGAGCAGGCCGGAGCGGATCTGCACGAGCTCGGAGGGGATGTCCTGCATCAGGATCATGCGGCCCTCGGCCGCGCACTGCCCGATCAGGCTCTCGCCGACCTCGAGCGTGTGGTCGAGCGGATCGGCGGGCGCGTCCGCATACGCGGCGAGCTGGCGCAGACGACGCCCCTTGGGCCCGGCGCCCTCCTCCACGAGGTAGATCAGGCCCTGCTGGGCGTTCACGAGGGGCGCGAGCTCGGTGAGCAGCTGGCGGCCCAGCGTCACGATGTCGCGCTGGCCCTGCATCATGCCGCCGAAGGCGGCGAGGTTGGTCTTGAGCCAGTCCTGCTCGCGGTTCGACTCGGTGGTCGCGCGCAGGGTCGAGATCATCACGTTGAGGTTGTCGCGCAGGTCGGCCACCTCGCCGCGTGCATCCACCGCGATCGAGCGGGTGAGGTCGTTCTGCGTCACCGCCGTCGCCACTTCCGCGATCGCGCGCACCTGGGTCGTGAGGTTCGCCGCGAGCTCGTTGACGTTCGCGGTGAGGTCCTTCCACGCGCCCGCGGTACCGGGCACGTTCGCCTGGCCGCCGAGGCGGCCTTCCACGCCCACCTCGCGCGCGACAGTCGACACCTGGTCGGCGAAGATCGCGAGCGTGTCGGTCATCGAGTTGATGGTGTCGGCGAGCTCGGCGATCTCGCCCTTCGCCTCCACGGTCAGCTTCTGGCGCAGGTCGCCGTTGGCGACCGCCGTCACCACCTTCGCGATGCCGCGCACCTGCGTGGTGAGGTTGGCCGCCATCCAGTTGACGTTGTCGGTGAGGTCCTTCCACGTACCGGCGACGCCCGGCACCGAGGCCTGGCCGCCGAGCTTGCCCTCGGTACCCACCTCGCGTGCCACGCGCGTCACTTCCGCGGCGAAGCCGTTGAGCTGGTCCACCATCACGTTGAGGGTGTTCTTCAGCTGCAGGATCTCGCCCTTCGCGTCCACCTCGATCTTCTTCGAGAGGTCGCCTCGCGCCACCGCCGTCGCCACCTCCGCGATGTTTCGCACCTGCGTCGTGAGGTTCGACGCCATCGAGTTGACGTTGTCGGTGAGGTCCTTCCACGTGCCCGCCACGCCCGGCACCGAAGCCTGGCCGCCGAGCTTGCCCTCGGTGCCGACCTCGCGCGCCACGCGCGTCACTTCCGCGGCGAAGCCGTTGAGCTGGTCCACCATCGTGTTGATGGTGACCTTGAGTTCGAGGATCTCGCCCTTCACGTCCACCGCGATCTTGCGCGAGAGGTCGCCCTTGGCCACCGCGGTGGTCACCTCGGCGATGTTTCGCACCTGCGCGGTGAGGTTGGAGGCCATGGAGTTCACGGAGTCCGTAAGGTCCTTCCACGTACCGGCGACGCCCGGCACGACGGCCTGGCCGCCGAGGCGTCCTTCGGTACCCACTTCGCGCGCCACGCGCGTCACTTCCGCGGCGAAGCCGTTGAGCTGGTCCACCATCGTGTTGATGGTGTCCTTGAGCTCGCGGATCTCGCCCTTCACGTCCACGGTGATCTTGCGCGAGAGGTCGCCGCGCGCGACCGCCGTGGTGACTTCCGCGATGTTTCGAACCTGACCGGTCAGGTTCGACGCCATCGCGTTCACCGACTCGGTGAGGTCGCCCCACGTACCGGCGACGCCAGGCACCACCGCCTGGCCGCCGAGGCGCCCTTCGGTGCCCACCTCGCGCGCCACGCGCGTCACTTCCGCAGCGAAGCCGTTGAGCTGGTCGACCATCGTGTTGATGGTCTCCTTCAGCTGAAGGATCTCGCCGCGCACGTCCACGGTGATCTTGCGGCTGAGGTCGCCCTTCGCCACCGCGGTGGTCACGTCGGCGATGTTTCGCACCTGCAGCGTCAGGTTCGACGCCATCAGGTTCACGTTGTCGGTGAGGTCCTTCCACGTGCCGGCGACGCCGGGCACGTCGGCCTGGCCGCCGAGGCGTCCTTCCGTACCCACCTCGCGCGCCACGCGCGTGACTTCGGCCGCGAAGCCGTTGAGCTGGTCCACCATCGTATTGATGGTGTTCTTGAGCTCGAGGATCTCGCCGCGCACGTCCACGGTGATCTTGCGCGACAGGTCGCCCTTCGCCACCGCGGTCGTCACGTCCGCGATGTTTCGCACCTGCGCCGTCAGGTTCGACGCCATCGCGTTCACCGAGTCGGTGAGGTCCTTCCAGGTGCCGGCGACGCCCGGCACGATCGCCTGGCCGCCCAGGCGCCCTTCGGTACCCACCTCGCGCGCCACGCGCGTCACCTCGGAGGCGAACGAACGCAGCTGGTCCACCATCGTGTTGATGGCTTCCTTGAGCTGCAGGATCTCGCCGCGCACGTCCACGGTGATCTTGCGCGAGAGGTCGCCGTTGGCCACGGCGATGGTCACCTCCGCGATGTTTCGCACCTGCGCGGTCAGGTTGTTGGCCATCTGGTTGACCGAGTCGGTCAGGTCCTTCCAGACGCCGGACACGCCCTTGACCTTCGCCTGGCCACCGAGCAGGCCGGCGGTGCCGACCTCGAGCGCCACGCGCGTGACCTCGGACGAGAACTCGCCCATCTGCTCGATCATGCGGTTGACGATCGTGGCCGAGCGCAGGAACTCGCCCTGCAGCGGGCGGCCCTCGGCATCGAGCGGCACCAGGCGCGTGAGGTCGCCCTTGGACACGCCCGCGATGGCCTCGGTCATCGTCTCGACCGGCCGCACGAGGTCGTCGATCAGCTCGTTGACCGAGCGCTCCATCTGCGCCCATTCGCCGCGGCGCGCGGCCGGTGCGACGCGCTGGCGGGTCTGGCCCTCGCGGCCCACCGCCTGCCCGACGCGGGCGAGCTCGAGGGCGAGTTCGCGGTTCTGCCCGACGATCTCGTTGAAGGCCTCCGCCAGTCGGCCGGCGATGCCGTCCCAGTGGCGGGGCACGCGGACGTCGAAGTCGCCGTCGCGGACGGCGGACATGGCGGCGAGCAGCTCCTGCAGCGGATCCTCGAAGGTCGGGGGCGCGGGAGGCTGGGATTTGGCGGCGCGCGAGCGCCGCACGGTGGCTTCGGTCACGGGAAATACTCGAGTCGCCCGTCCCCACGGGCATGGCCGGGTGAAGATAGGGACGGGGATGTGTAGGGCGCGTTCACATCGCGATCACGCGCCGGGACGGGGATCGGCAGAGTGTGATGACGCGCACGATGTGGCGCCCGACGCACTGTCCCGGGCCTGAATTACCGCGCAACGTGCAGCTCATGGCCCGTTCGCGCCCTGCGCAGGCCGGTCCTTAAAGGGTGACGGACCGCACGCTTTCACGACGTGCTAACGTCTAGGTGCCGCTTGCACGGGGCACCACACCAATCAGGGGACACATCGCAATGAAGAAGCACCTCATGCTGGCCGCCGGCCTCGCCCTCGCCGCGCTCTCGGCGCCCGCGCTCGCGGGCGAAGGGTTCGTGCGCTTCGAAGCCGGTCGCAGCGACCTCGACATCCGTGTCGACGGGCTGGACGGCTCCGACGACGACACCGCGTTCGGCATCCGTGGCGGTTACTGGTTCAACCCGAACATCGCCGTGGAAGGCTTCTACAGCCGCTTCTACAGCCAGACGTACAACGACGGCTTCGACGACTACAGCATCAAGCTGCACGGCGTGGGCGTGGGCGTGGTCGGCAAGAAGAACTTCGAAGGCCCGCACCAGGGCTTCTTCGTCAGCGGCCGCGCCGGCATCGCGCGCGGCGTGGCGACGGTCGACTACGACGGGTCCGTCGAAGAGGCCGAGGCCGGCGACACGAAGCCGTATTTCGGCGTCGGCGTGGGCTACGACTTCAGCCCGACCTTCGGCCTGGGCCTGAACTACGATCAGGTCAAGAGCGGTGGCGATGGCGTGGACGTGACCGCGAAGACGGTGACCTTCGGCGTCGAGCTGCGCTTCTGATCGATCGATCACGCGTGCCGTGACGTAACGGCCGCCTCCGGGCGGCCGTTTTCTTTGGGGCTGCCGCACGCCGCGGCTGCCAGCGACTCCTGCGATTACGTCGTCGCGACGGTCGACCGGCCGACCGGTCGACTGTCGACCGCGACGTCGAGGGTCATGAACAGGCTGTGCGGATCGGGACGGTAGGCGCCGAACGGACCGCATTCGCGGAAGCCCGCCCGTCGGTACAGGGCATGCGCGGCACCGAATTCGGGCGTGACCCCCGTCTCCAGGCTCACCCTCGTGTAGCCGCGCCGCCGGGCTTCGGCCAGCGCCACGTCGAGCAGGCGCGCGCCGACGCCCCGGCGCAGGTGGCGCGCCGCGGTCCGCATCGACTTGAGCTCGCCGTGCGCGTCGTCGAGGTGCTTGAGCGCGACGCAGCCCATGACGTCCACGCCGTCCCAGGCGGACCAGAAGGTGATGTCCGGCGCCTTCAGGCGTTCGATGCCGAGGGCGTGCATCGAGTCGGTCGGCGTGAGCTGCGCCAGCGCGTGCAGGTGCTCGCGCAGCAGGGCGACGACCGCCGGGTGATCGAGGTGGCCGGTGCGGATGTCCATGGGCGAATGGTCGGCGGGCGTCGTGCCGGTGCGGCACGGCGCGCCGCCTCCGAGGACGCCGGAACGGAACGGCCCGGAGCATCCGCCCCGGGCCGTCCATCGATCAGATCGTGTAGTACATCTGGTACTCGAGCGGATGCGTCGCCGCGCGGAAGGCGGTGACCTCCTTCATCTTCAGCGCGATGTAGGCGTCGATGAAGTCGTCGGTGAACACGCCGCCGGCCTTGAGGAAATCGCGATCGGCATCGAGCGCTTCCAGCGCCTGGTCGAGCGAATGGCAGACCGTCGGGATGCCCTTCTCCTCTTCCGGCGGCAAGTCGTAGAGATCCTTGTCGCTCGGTGCGCCCGGGTCGATCTGGTTCTTGATGCCGTCCAGGCCGGCCATCATCAGGGCGGCGAAGATCAGGTAGCCCGAGTTCATCGGATCGGGGAAGCGGAATTCGACGCGGCGGGCCTTCGGGTTCGCCACGTACGGGATGCGGCAGCTCGCGGAGCGGTTCGACGCCGAATAGGCCAGCATCACCGGCGCCTCGAAGCCCGGCACCAGGCGCTTGTACGAGTTCGTCGTGGAATTGCAGAAGGCGTTGAGCGCGCGGGCGTGCTTGAAGATGCCGCCGATGTACCACAGCGCCATCTGCGACAGGCCGCCGTAGCCGTCGCCGTTGAACAGGTTCTGCCCGCCCTTGGCGAGCGACTGGTGCACGTGCATGCCGGAGCCGTTGTCCCCCACGATCGGCTTGGGCATGAAGGTCGCGGTCTTGCCGTTGCGGTGCGCGACGTTCTTGATCACGTACTTGAGCGTCGTGAGCTCGTCGGCCTTCTTCACCAGCGTGTTGAACTTGACGCCGATCTCGCACTGGCCGGCGTTCGCCACCTCGTGGTGGTGCACCTCGACTTCCTGGCCGACGGCGGCGAGCGTCTTGCACATCTCGGCGCGGATGTCGTGCAGCGAGTCGAGCGGCGCGACCGGGAAGTAGCCGCCCTTCACCATCGGGCGATAGCCCGTGTTGCCGCCCTGGTACTCGCGGCCCGAGTTCCACGCGGCCTCTTCGGAGTCGACGTGGAAGAAGGTGTGGCCCATCTCGTTGGCGAAGCGCACCGAGTCGAAGATGAAGAACTCGGGCTCGGGACCGAAGAAGGCGGTGTCGGCAATGCCCGACGACTTCAGGAAGGCTTCGGCGCGCTTGGCGATGCCGCGCGGATCGCGCGAGTAGCCCTGCATCGTGGTCGGGTCGAGGATATCGCAGATCAGCACCAGCGTCGGGTCGGCGGTGAACGGATCGAGGAAGGCGGTGGACGCGTCGGGCAGCAGCACCATGTCGGACTGCTGGATGCCGCGCCAGCCGGAGATCGACGAGCCGTCGAACATCTTCCCGTCCTCGAACAGCGAGGCCTCGATGATCGACGCCGGGAACGTCACGTGGTGCTGGACGCCGCGCATGTCGGTGAAGCGCAGGTCGACGAATTCGACCTTGTGGTCGCGGATGAGCTTTTCGACGTTCTCGAGGGACATGGCGGCTCCGGGAGGTGGCGGGACGGGGCGCGGACGTGCGCTGACGCCGTGTTCACAGCAAGGACGATGCCAAGCTCCCGCCCCGGGCAAGTATCTGATTCCAAAGGATTGGACCATCCCACTCCGAGCCGGATGCACTATTTCGGTGCATTCGGCCTTCGCTTCGCACCGCCGAGGTGCGCCGTGCCGCCATGCCCCGCGCCGTCCTGTCGGGGAACCGCGGCGCCGGTGCGGGCCGATCGCCCGATCCCGGCGGGTACCATCCCCTGCCCCCCGCCGCGCGCGCGTCCATGCACGACCTGATCGAAGCCCTGCTCCTCGGCATCATCGAGGGCATCACCGAATTCCTGCCCATCTCCAGTACCGGCCACCTGCTGATCGCCGAGCGCTGGCTGGGCCACCGGTCCGACCTCTTCAACATCGCCATCCAGGCCGGCGCGATCCTCGCCGTCGTGCTGATCTACCGCGAGCGCCTGTGGCAGCTGGCGATGAGCTTCCTGCGCCCCGGCGCGGTGGGCGCGATGGCCGATGCGCGCGTCTACGGCCAGCCGCCGCGTGACTACGCCTACAAGCTGATCGGCGCCTTCGCCGTGACATCGGTGCTCGGCATCGTGGTCAAGCAACTGGGCTTCGAGCTGCCGACGGCGGTGGAGCCCATCGCCTGGGCGCTGCTCGCCGGCGCGGTGTGGATGGTCGCGGCGGAGCACTTCGCGGCGAAGCGCGCGGCGGTGCTGGGCGAGCGCGCGCGCATCACCTGGACGGTGGCGATCCTCGTCGGCATCGCACAGGTCGTCGCCGGCGTGTTCCCCGGCACGTCGCGGTCGGCGGCGACGATCTTCGTCGCGCTCCTGGCCGGGACCACGTCGCGCGCGGCGGCGACGGAATTCGCCTTCCTCGTGGGCATCCCGACGATGTTCGCGGCCACCGGCTACGAGCTGCTCGACGTCGTGCGCTCGGGCGAGGCGGCGGGCGAGGACTGGACGGCGTTGGGCGTGGCCTTCGTCGCCTCCGCCGTGACCGCCTTCGTCGCGGTGAAATGGCTGCTGCGCTACATCCAGACGCACCGCTTCACGGTGTTCGCCGTGTACCGCGCGGTGCTGGGCATCGCGCTGCTGGCCTTCGTGCCGTCGGGGGAATGACGACGCGCCGCGCCGGGGTGCCGCGATGAGGCGCGTGCGACCGCTCTGGGCGGTCGCCGTCGCGGCCCTGCTCGGCGCCCTGTTCGCGATCCAGGAGCGCGCTGCCACCCTGCCGGGCGCGCATGTGGACCGCCGCGCGGCGGCAGGCCCGGGGGCGACCGACGCACCCGCGTTCGATCCGCATGGCGACCGGCCCCCGTCACGCACGCAGGGCGAGTCCGCGATCGACGGGCGCGCCCTGCGCGAGGCGATCGCGGCGCGTGCGAGCGATCGCTGGGTGGAGGGAGCGGGCACCGTCGACGACGCGCTGCCCGACGACCGCCGCGGTAGCCGGCACCAGCGTTTCATCGTGCGGCTGCCGGACGGCGCGACGGTGCTCGTCGCGCACAACATCGACCTCGCGCCACGGGTCGACGGGCTGCGCGAAGGCGATCGCGTGGAATTCCGCGGCGAATTCGAATGGAACGCGCGCGGTGGCGTCGTGCACTGGACGCACCACGATCCGAAGGGACGGCGCGCCGGCGGCTGGCTGCGCCACGCGGGGCGCGTCTACCGCTGAGCCGTCATTCCCCGCGGGGTGCGCCCACGTAGTCGGCGTGTGCGCGGAGCGCCCGGACCGGCATCCAGGTCTGCCGCCAGATGCCGCGCGGCACCGTCTCCAGCTTCATCACCCCGTACTCGGCCGGCCACTCGCCGCGCGGCGGACGCCTGAACGTGCCCATCAGCATGTCGACCAGGGGCAGGTGGATCGCGTAGTTGCAGTCGATGTAGGCCTGCTCGCGGGCGTGGTGCCAGTGGTGGTAGCGCGGCGTCACCAGCAGGTATTCGAGCCAGCCGAAGTCGGTGCGCACGTTCGCGTGCGCCAGCACCGCCTGCAGGCCGACGAGGATGACGTAGGCATTGAGCGCCGGCGCGGAGAAGCCCAGCACCACCAGCGGCAGCAGCACGGCGCTGCGCGTGAGCACGATCTCGGCCACGTGGATGCGCGAGCCGGCGAGCCAGTCCATGTGCCGGCTCGAGTGGTGCACCGCGTGCAGCCGCCAGAGCAGCGGCACGTTGTGGTAGGCGCGATGCAGCAGGGCCTGCGCCAGGTCCGCGCACAGCACCGCGAGCAGGAACTGCAGCCACACGGGCATCGACTGGATCACCGCCTTGACCCCGTCGAACGGCGCGAGCGCGGCGACCGTCGTGGTCGAGGCCGTCACCGCGATCAGGATGAACTGCACGAGCACGTGGCTCATGAAGAAATAGGCCAGGTCCGTGCGCCATTCGGGCCGCAGCGGCGACATCGGCCGCACCGCCGCCATGCGCTCGATCGGGATGAAGACGAGCGCGGAGAAGAACAGCGAGATCACGAACCAGTCCAGCCCGAGCGAGTAGGGCGTGGAATCGATCGGATCGAAGTGCACCGTCGCGCCACCCAGCAGCACCGCGAGCGCGGCACTGGCGACGCCGACCAGCGCGACGCGGGTGTCGCGCCCGCGCAGGATCGCGACGGTGCCGAGCACGAACGCCGCGACGATCCCGCCGAGCAGCAGCCGGCGCGCGAACGCCTCGCTGTAGACGGCGCGGAAGTCCCGGCTGGTGAGCTGCTCGGGGAAGTGGAAGCACAGCACGCCGAGCAGCGCGCTCAGGCCGAGCGCGCAGGCGATCGAAGCGATCCAGGAACGCGGTGCGGCCATCGGGACTCCCCTCCCGTGCGGATGGCGCGCAGCTTAGCCCGCGCCACGGCGCGCGTCAGGGCGTCGCGGACCCTCGGCCCTCGCGCGACGGCGCATCCGCCGCATCGGCCTCCCGCGCCTCCTCGGCCAGCGCGAGCTCGCGCGCGGCTCGTGCGGCGGCGAGGTCGAGCACCCGCTCGGCATCGGCCAGCGGCGTCGCATCCGGGCAGCGGCGGTCCGGGAAGCCGTACGCGGAGCGCAGGGCGATGCCGCAGCGCACCGCGTCTTCCCAACGGCCGCCGTCGACGTCGCACGTCGCCTCGAAACGGCGCTGGAACTCGTCGCGGCGGCGCACGAAGCCCTCGCCGCACTCGCGTCGTGCCACGACGCGCTCGAGGTCGTCCTGCGCCGCATTGCGGCCCTGCAGGCCGAACGTGTCGAGCTCCTCGGCACTGAGGATGCGCAGGCGCCGGTTCGGCACGGTCATCATCAGGTCGGCGACGGCGAGCGCGACGCCGTGGCGCTCGAGGTACTCGCGCACCAGCGCATTGACCTCGCGGAGCTCCTCGTTGAGCTCGGCACGCGAGCTCGCGCTCGATCGGTCGCGCATGAGCCGGTGCACGCCGACCTTGCCCTCGACGTCGCGCATGTCCGCGGCCGCGAGCACGAGCACGCAGGCACTGTGGCAGACGGCGTCCTCGCGGACGCGCAGCGTCCAGCGCGCGGCGGCGAGCGCGTCGCCGGCCTTCACCGCCTCCTCGACATGGCCGCCGGCCGAATCGAGATCGAGGATCCGCGCCGGCAGGTCCATGCGCTCGGCCATCGCCGAGACGCGCTCGATCAGCGCGGTGAACCCGGCATCGACACGGCCGCTGTATTCCAGGCGCACCAGGCCGGTGTCCTGGCAGGCCGTCATCGCGTCGACGAGGCTGAAGAATTCGAGCGAATCGAGGCGGCGCGGGGCGTCGTCGGCGTCCTCGCGCTCGCAGCTCACGCGTGCATGACCGCTGCCCACCCGCGCCGGCGGCCAGCGCGTGCTGGTGAGGTCGTCCTGCGGCTGGGGCTGCGGCTCGTTCCGGTGCACGAGCGGCCCCGGATTCACCGCCTGGTCGCCCAGGGTGACCGGCGCGGCTTCCACGGCGGGCTTCGACGGGCTGCAGGCCACCGCGCCCACGAGCAGGACGACCGGCATCGCCGCCGCCCGCATGACCGCCCCGAACCTCGACCTCACCTGCCGCACGACATCGCTCCTGCCACCTCGTTTCCCGATTGGATCATGGCAGGCCGAGGGTTAACCGCCGCGCCACGCCCGGATCCGGCCGTCGATTCAACTAACGGCGGGGTACGTCAGTCCTTCACCGCGGGATTCAGTGAATAGGTGGCATAGCGCGTGGCTTCGGCGAGCACGTGGCCCTGCATCGCGCGCAGCACGTCGCCGGCGGTGAAGCGCTCGGGCAACTCGAGCCGTTCGACGTCGAGCGCGAACAGGCGGAAAAAGTAGCGGTGCAGGCGCAGGTCGTTCGGCGGCGGAAACGGGCCGTCGTAGCCGCGCCAGTCGCCCTTCATGCCGTCGTCGCCCGCGAACCAGCCGGTGTAGTCGTTGAGCCCCTGGCGGCTGCCGGGCGGGCCCTTCGGCTCGGGCTTGCCATGCGGCACGACGCCGTCGCTCGCGCTGCCGGCGGCGATCGCGCGCACGTCGGCGGGGATGTCGGCCATCGCCCAGTGGGTGAAGTCGCAGCGCGGCTGGTCGACCGGGATCTCGACGCCCGGCTTGCCGACCATCTCCGGCACCGTCGGCACGTCCGGGTCGATGCACAGCAGCGCGAACGACCGCGTCCCGGCGGGGACGTCGTCCCAGGCGAGGTGCGGATTGCGGTTGGGGCCGAAGCCGACCCCGTCCGCGGTACGCACGCCCGCGGCGAATTCGCCGGGCAGGCGCTGGCGGTGCTCGAAGCTGTCGCTGGAAAGTCGCATGCGCGTCTCCGTCGGATCGATCGGGCGAGCGTACGCGATGGAGCCCGCACCCCGCGCATCGCGCCGGTCCGGGACGGACCGGTCATCCCGGGCCGTCACCGCCGGGCGGCGACGCGCGGCGGTCGTTCGCTCAGGCGGCGTAGCCCAGGCGCGCGGCGACGGGGCCGAGCAGGGCGAAGGCCTCGTCGAGCGGCCCGGCGAAGCGCTGCCAGTGGCCTGCCGGCAGGCGCGCGGGACCGAGCGCCTGCGCCGGCGGCGCCGGCACGTGCGCGCCGAGCGCGTCCGCCAGCGCCTGCGCGAGCCCGTCCGGCTCGTTCGCGACGTCGTCCAGGCGCACCAGCCGATGCGGGTACAGGTCCTGCTCGGCGATATCGGCGATCTGCGCGAGGCTCGCGGCGAGCCACTGCGCCGCCGCCAGCGGCGACTCCATCCGCAGCGGGACGGGGCTGCCGAAGGCCAGCCAGTCGAGCAGCATGTCGCGCGGGTCGCGCAGCGCCACCATCAGCACGCCTTCGGGCAGGTGCGGGCGCAGCGCGACCAGCAGCGCATTGTCCCAGTGGACCTGCCAGTCGAAGACGTCGCGCCCGTCGATGCCGCGCCCCGGCAGCGCCGCGCGCCATTGGGCGACCAGATACGCGCCGTCGAGGCCGCCCGCGACCAGCTGCGGGCCGGTGTCGAAACGCTGCAGGGGACAGTGCGGCGGGTTCGCGCCGAGGCGGTCGGCGAGCATCGGCGCGCCGCCCAGCTGGAACGTGGTCGCGATGCGCTCGACCATCGAGCCCGGCGCGCCCCAGACCAGCAGCACGCCCGGCGCGTCGTCGGCGAGCGGCGCCAGGTCGGGCCACGGACCGGCATGGCCGGTATGCGCCGGCAGCGGCAGGCGTTCGCCCGCCACGTCCGCCTGCACCGCCGACCACGCCGCCACCGCCTCGGCGGGGCGGTCGGCCTTGTCGAGCGCATGGCCGAGCAGCTGCCGCAGGCCGCGCTTGACGCCCGGATCCGGCGCGCGCTCGATGAGCTGCCGCACGCGCGAGACGCCGGCCTCGGGATCGCGCTGCATCAGGCCGTCCAGCAGACGGAACTCGGCCTGCGTGTGGCCGGGCTCGATCTCGACGATGCGCTGCGCGGCGGCTTCGGCGCCGGCAGCGTCGCCGATCGCGTCGAGCGCGGTGATGCGCGCGACCAGCGCGGGGAGGTGGTCGGGACGCGCGACGAGCCAGCGGTCGATCACGGCGCGCGCGGCGTCGCCCGCGAAGGGCTCGACCGAGAGGCGTGCGAGCCACAGGTCGTCGGATTCGGTATGGGTCGCGAGCGCCGCGTCGAGCGTGCCGCGGGCGTCGTCGCCGTCCTGCGCCTGCGCCCAGGCGTCGAGCAGCGAGGTCAGCGTACGGCGATCACCCGGCATCGCGGCCAGCGCCTGCTTCAGGCGCGGGAGGGCGCGGTCGGTGCGGCCGGCCATCAGCTCCAGCTCGCCGGCAAGGCGGTGCAGCGCGGGCGAGGCCGACGGCGCGTCGAGCAGCGGCGCGAGTTCGTCGGCGGCTTCGCCCGGGCGGCCCTGCTGGCGCACGATGTCGGCGACGAGCGCACGCAGGGCGAGGCTGTCGGGGTTGGTCTCCAGCACGCCGCGGAAGGCCTGCTCGGCGAAGGCGAGATGCCCCTTGGCGAGGTAGGCCAGGCCGAGCGCCTGCCGCAGCATCGGCTCCTCGGGCGCCACGTCGGAGGCCTGGGTCAGGATCGACAGCGCCTGGTCCGGACGGCCCCGGCGCAGCGCCAGCGTCCCTTCGACCGCGCTCACCTGCGGATGCTCCGGCGCGATGCGCGCGGCGGTGCGCACGAGGCGCTCGGCCTCGTCGAGCTCCCCGCGGCCGAGCGCGAGCTGCGCCTGGATGATGTAGGCCGGGAACTGGTTCGGATCGAGGCCCACGCTCCGCGCGAGCGCCGCCTGCGCCTCGTCCAGCTGGCGGGTCTGGAGCAGCAGCCCGGCGCGGTCCAGGTGCAGGTCGGCGTCCTCGGGCGCCATCGCGAGGGCGGTGTCGAGCGCGGCGAGCGCGGCGGCCTCGGCGCCGGCGAGGCGGTGCGCATGGGCGAGCAGTCGACGCGCGACGACATCGTCGGGACGGGTGTCGACCAGCTCGCGGGCGAGCATCAGCGCATCGTCGGCGGCGCCGCGGCGCAGGGCCGCGAGGACGGGGTCGTACATGGAACTTCCTGGAAAAGTGCGCCGGACGGCGGGTAATCCGCGATTGTAGCTGCGGCCCGCCCGGCCGCCGGGCTCAGGCGTGCGCGTCGAGGCGGTCGGCGACCCAGGTCTCGGCGAGGCCGTGCAGGCGCCAGTCGCGCAGGAAGCCGCAGTGCCCGCCGCGCTCGGTGACCTCCACGCGCGCGCAGTCGGGCAACGCGAGGCGCGCGAAGTCGTCGACGGGGATCACCGGATCATCCGCGGCGGTGAGCACGTGCGCGGTCACCGCGAGCGCGGCGAGCCGGTCGCCCGCGATGGTGTAGCCGTCGAAGTAGTTCTCGAGCGTGCCGAAGTCGGTGTGGCGCTCGACGAGCCACTGCGTGAGCGGCCCGAGCCGCTTGCGCAGCATGCGGTCGTCCAGGTGCAGCAGGTGCGGATAGGCGGCGCGCTTCTTGACCAGCGAGGCGCGCCACTTGCGCTCGAAGTAGCGCCGGTACAGGCCGATGCCGTGGTCCATCGCCGCCATCGTGCGCGCCGGGTCGAGCACCGGGCAGACTGCGGCGACCGCGTCGAGCGGCAGGCCCGCGGCGGGCGCGCGCAGCGCGAGGCGCAGCGTGAAGTTGCCACCGAGCGAGTAGCCGGCGGCCACGAAGCGCCGCGCCGGAAAGCGCCGCGCGACCTCGACCGCCGCGCGCACCACCTCGTCGATGCGGTTGGAATGGAAGATCGCCTCGTTGAGGTGATGGGTATCACCGTGGTCGCGGAAGTTGAGGCGGAACGTCGCCCAGCCGCGCGCCAGCAGCTCGGCCGCGGTGAGCCGCATGTAGCTCGAATCGGCGCTGCCTTCCCAGCCGTGCATCAGCAGTGCGAGGCCCTTGGGCGGCCCGCTCGACGGGAGGTCGTGCAGGCCCAGCAGGCGGACGCCGTCGCCGGCGTCGATCACGTGCGAAGTGGTCTCGGTGGTCTGCGCGCAGAGCCGCTCGAAGCCCAGGCGCCGGCGCATCGGGCTGGAGCCGAGGATCGTCTGCAGGTGCGGGCTGGCGAGCCCGCGCGGGGGCGCGAAGTCGAGCGTCGACCAGCTCACGGCGCCGGGTGGACCGCGTCGACGATGCGCGCGCGGGCGAGCTCGGCCAGGCGCCGGCGGCCGTCGGCGTCGCCGGGCTGGATCGGCTCGAGGAAGTGCACGGTGGCCGTGCGCGCCGGCTCGCCGAGCAGGCGCACGAAGTTGGCGGCGAAGCTCTCGCGCCGCCCGAAGGCGACGACCTGCTGCGCGCTCGCGCGCTCGCCGTAGATCAGCGCGACCGGCTGCACCGGCACGCCGGCTTCGACTGCTGCGGTGAAGATGCGCGCGTGGAACGGGCCGACCTCGCCGCCGCCCCGCGTGCCGCCCTCGGGAAAGACGCCGACCGACTGCCCGCGCCGCAGGCGCCGCACCATCTCGCCCATCACGCCGCCCAGCGATTCGGTGCTGCCGCGGCGGTGGAAGATCGTCTGCCCGCGCTTGGCGAGCCAGCCCACCAGCGGCCAGCGCGAGATCTCGTCCTTGGCCACGAAGCCCATCATCCGCTGCGTGTGCAGCATCGAGATGTCGACCCAGCCGACGTGGTTGGCGACGAACATCGTCGCCCCGGGCAGCGGCGTGCCCGCGCGACGCAGGCGGAAGCCGAAGACGCGCATGAGCCCGGCCTGCCAGGCGCGGATCACGCGATGCTGGAAGGGCTCGTCGCCCCAGCGCCAGTGGCGCGTGACCTTCGTGAGCAGCAGCAGGGTGATCGGCAGGTGCACCAGCGCGTGCCAGAGCAGCATGGGCACGCGGATCAGGTAGCGCGGCGCGCGCGCGAGGGCCGAGCCGTGCGCGGCGCCGGTGGGGGACGTCGGCGCGGTCATGCGTGAAAGGGTACCGGAGCGGCCCCGGTTTGGCGCGGCGCATCATGCCGCGTCGCGGTGGCCGACGGCGTCAGGCGCCCGGCCGCTCGACCACGGCGAGCGTCAGGCGCGAGATGCAGGCCAGCCGCCCGCGGGCGTCCTCGATGCGGATCTCCCAGACGTGCGTGGCGCGGCCCACGTGCAGCGGCCGCGCGGTGCCGGTGACGACGCCGTCGCGGACACCCCGCAGGTGGTTGGCATTGATCTCGATGCCGACGCAGATGCGGTCCTCGGGCACGCAGAGGTTGCCGGCCGTGCTGCCGAGCGTCTCGGCCAGCAGCACCGAGGCGCCGCCGTGCAGCAGGCCGTACGGCTGCCGCGTGCGTGGGTCGACCGGCATCGTGCCGCGCAGGAAGTCGGGGCCGACCTCGGTGAAGAGGATGCCCAGCGGCTCCATCGCGGTGCCGCGCGAGAGCACGTTGAGGGCATCGAGGGACGGGGTGCCGCGGAACGGCGAGGGCACGGAGTCGACGGACGTCATCGCGCCACGATAGCGAAGGCGCGCGCGGGCCGCGCGGTTCAGGGCGCGGCGGGGCGGTGGCCGTAGCTCAGCACGCGGGTGATCGTCCAGGCATTGGCGTTGCGCCGCCAGACGAGGGTGAAGTCGGCCTGCCCTTCGCAGCGGGGCGAGCCTGGCGGACGCCGGGCCTGGCAGAAGCGGTGGCTGCCCTGGGCGATCGCGCCGAAGTCCTTGATCGGATGGACGCGCAGCGTGCCCGGCACGAGTTCGCGGGTGAATCGGCCGCAGACGTAGCGCCGCGTGTTCTCGAGCATGGCGGAACGGCCGAAGGTCGCGCCCGACTGGTCATGGTAGAACTCGACATCGTCGGCGAAAAATGCGGCATGTGCGTCCAACTGCGTGGAATCGGCACAACGGTTGAACGCATCGAACACCGCGGCGTCGAGCGCGGCGATGGTCGCGTGGAGCGGGTCGGCCTCGTCCGCGCCGGCCGGGGTGGCGGCGACGAGCACGGCAGTCAGCAGGGCCAGGGGCAGCTTCATGTCGGGCGGGTGGCGCGGACGGGGGTCGGACTCAGGCGAAGCGGAAGTAACGCGCGGCGGCGGGCGCGCTGTACGGGCGCGTCGGGGCGGCATAGCCCGAGCTCTTGCCGTAGCCGACTCCGAATCCGCGCTCGCGCGGCGCGAGGCGGCGGCTGGCGACGGAGGGGGCGGCGACCGGGGTGGAGGCGCGTGCCGGGAAGGTCGAAGCGTTCATGGCGAAGGGCTCGTTGGGGGACGGTGGGTGGAACGGGGCTGTCTCAGGCGAAGCGGAAGAAGCGCGGCGCGGACGACTGCGAGGCGTAACGGCGGCTGGTGGCGTAGCCGGAGCTCTTGCCATAGCCGACGCCGAACTCGCGGTCGCGGGGGGCGAGGCGGCTGGCGGCGAAGGGGACGACGACCGGGCTGGGGCTGCGGGTCGGGGTGGCGGGCTGGACGTTCATGGCGGCTCCTGGGTGGCGGCGGTGACTGGGTGTGTTGGTAAAGTACAACACCCAACCGACCCCGCCATGGGCCGGAAGTCACCCCACCGACGTCATGCCTCGCAGCGCCCCCTCGGCGCCCGCGGCATCCGGGCGCCCGCACGGTCGGCGCCCGTCCGCGCGCCCTCACCCGCGCCTGAGACCCGATGCGCGAGGCTCCGCATTTTCGGGAGACCACGATGCCGACCCACCCGGGCAAGCCCGACCACCGCTCGCAGCGCACGCGCGATCGCGACGCGCGCGCCGCGGCCGACGAGCACGATGCGATGAAGCACAAGGCGCCCGACCGGGGCTCGCCACCGTCGCACGGCAGCGACCGACCCGAGCATCCTCAGGCCGGGTCATCCTCGAAGTAGCACCGCGCGCGCCCACCACCGCGCGCGACGGAATCGGATCCGCGTCAGGATCGCTCCGGCACGTCGTCCGACCCGATGCCGGGCGACGGCGGATGGCGTCAGAACGAGATCGGCACGCGCACCATGAGCGTGGTGTCCGGCGTGTCGCGCGTGACGCCTACGCCGAGCGAGACGTTGAGGCTCATCCGCTCGTTGAAGCGGTAGGAGCCGCCGAGCAGGAGCGTGCCCAGCTGCACGCGCACCGAGCCGGGGAGCGGCTCCCCGTTCGACTCCGTGCGCCCGATCAGCGAATGGTCGTAGCCGATCGAGATCGCCGCCTTCTCGTTGAGCGCCAGGCCCATGCCGAGGTTGAAGCCCACGATGTCGCCCGCCTTGAGGTTGCCGATCGGCTCGGTGGTGGTCTGCGGATTCGGCTCCGGCGCGCCGGTGAGCACCGTGCGCTGCACGTTGTTGCGCTCGAAGTTGTGCAGGTAGCTCAGCGAACCGAAGAACACGACCGGGTCGGAGGCGAACAGCCAGGTCAGACCCGCCTGCAGCGCCTCGAAGCCGCTGCCGGTCGGGAGCTCGAGCGGCAACCCGGTGCCGGTGGCGTTGGCCACGCAGCGCGTCACGCAGTCGGTGACCACTTCGAACGGGTCCTTGCCGGTGCGCGACTTGTAGCGCAGCCAGCCCACGTAGAAGGGCTTGTCGATGCCGCCCTGGTTGATCTGGTAGCGCGCGGTGGCCTCGACGTCGCCCAGGCCCTTGCCCGTCGCGTTGAAGACCTTGTCCTGCGCCGAGCCGGTGAATATCTCGCGGCTCACCGTGTCGGAATTGATGTGCACGTAGGGCACGCGCGCCTCGAGCTCGAGGCGGTTGGTCAGGCCGTAGCGCGCCGCGAGGATCGCCGTGGAGGTCGTGGTCTTGACCTGGCGCACGTCGATCAGGCCGATGAGGATCGCCGGGATCACGGTGTAGCCCACCAGGGCGACGCGCTCGGTCGACGAATACCCGAACTGCACCGACGGCTCGAGCACGAACTTGCCCGGCGGCGTGAGCACGCCGGGCTGCTGGAAGATCTGTGCGACCTGCGGGCGGGTCGCCTCCTCGGGTGCCTGCCCGACGGGCTGCGCGCGGTCCTGCGCCGCGGCGGCGGCCCCTGCCTGCATCGTGGCGACCGTGGGCGCGGGACTCGCGCCCGCGGCTGCGGTCGGCAGCGCGGACGCCGAGAGCGTGACGGGCCCCAGCGCGACAGGCGGGGCCGTCGACTCGCCGCCGAGGCCGCGAACGCTGCCCAGGCGCTCCTCGAGCAGCGCTTCCTTGAGCGCGGCGACCTCGCGCTCCTGCTCGGCGAGCGTGGCCTTCATGCCTTCGAGCTGCGCGGCCTGCGATTGGACGAGCTTCTCGAGCTGGTCCAGTCGCGCGGCATCGCTCTGCTGCGCGTGGACCGGGCCGGCGAGCGCGAGCGCGATCGCGGCGGCGAGGGCGAGCCGCGCGGCGCGCGGGCTCATCGATGTCCTCTCATTGCGGATGCCTCTCCTGTGGCTCACAACGACGGGCCGGTGCCGATCAGGGCACGCGTGATCGCGGCATCGAGCTGCGTGCCCCGGTAGAGCTGGAGCGTATTCAGGCTGACGTCGAGTGAAGTCCGCGCGGAGATCGACTGGCCATCGATCGCGTTCTGGATGACCAGGCCGCCGGTTCCGCCCGTGACGAGCGTGCCGGCCCCGACCGTGACCACCTGCGAGTCACGCAACGACGCCAGGCCCTGCGCCTGCTCGGCGGTGAGCCGGGCGATGTCGGGAATGCGCAGGCTGGTCGAGGCGACGACCTCGCCGTTGATGCTCACCACGCGCTCGATGCCGAACGAGATGACGAAGCCCTGAGGGGCGACGAAGCCGCCGCGCATGCCCTCGAGGCGTTCGATGTCGACGGGCTTCCACTCCGCGCCGAGCGGGCGGTCGGCCGCGCCGACGGGACGGGCGAGCATGCAGCCGAGGACGAGGCAGGTCGCGAGGGCGATGAGGCGTTGCAGGTCCATCAGAGGTCTCCCGGGCCACGGCGCGGCATCACCACGTCGCGCAGGCCCTGCCGGGAGATCCCGGCGTGCAATGGCGCCGCGGGCGCGGTGCGCCAGTCGCGGTCCTGGTTGAATTGCGCGAGCTCGCGCCGGTTGTGCACGACGAACAGCACGCGGTTGTCCCACAGCGACTCGAACTTCTCGCGCGACATCGCGCGCGTGCCGCGTGCGGGGTCGCCCAGCAGCACGCGGCCGTCCTTCACGCCCTTGACGACCACGAAGTGGCGGTAGCCGCGGTCGTTGAGCAGCACGATCGCCGGCACGCCCTCCTCCTGCAGCTTCTCCAGCGGCAGCTCGAAGCCGTCCGCCTGGTAGCCCTGCCCGGCGAGGTAGCGCCGCATGTCGAGCAGGGAGAAGCCCTCCTTGCGGATCTTCTCCTTGTCGCCGGCCTCGTACATCGCCTTGAAGACCTCGGCTTCCGTCACCGGCTGGCCGAAGTGGTAGGTCAGCAGGGTCGCCGTGGCGGCCGAGCCGCAGCTGAAGTCGTAGCGCTGCGGAATGGTGGTGCGATAGCGCGCCTCCTTCAGACTGGTGACGCGCATCGCGTACGTCGCGCCCGGCGCGCGGACGTCGAGGGAGCCCGCCAAGACGGGCCCCGCGAAGGCGCACGCCAGCACGAGCGACGCCACCTGCCTCATGGCGTGGGCACGAACTGCACGTTGACGATCGTGCTGTTCTGGATCAGCACGTTGCTGCCGCTGTTCTGGATGACGGTCGAGATGCCGGCCGCATTGCCGAACGAGCCGTCCGACAGCAGGTTGGTCCCGCTCACGACGTTGGTCGCGGTGTTGCCGTTGACGCCGCCGCGCAGCGTGGCGCGGCTGGTGGTGGTGGTCACGTTGCCGTCGCCGCCGCGCATGCCGTCCAGGCGCTCGGCATCGACGGCCGCGCCGAAGACCGGGTCGGCCGGCGCATCGATCGTGATCGTCTCGATCACGGGGAGGTCCGCTCCGTGGAGCACCGCCGGAAGCGGCTCCGCGGAAACGGCCGGGTACTCGGTCCCGCCGGCGGCGGGGAGGACGGCATCGGTGCCCGGGACGGCGAGTGCCATGACCGGGAAGAGGATGCCTGCCGCGAGGGTCGCGGCCTGGTGGGTTCGCTGTCGCATGGTGACGTCTCCTGCTCGTGCGATCCGTGCCGGTGTAGCCGCGGCGCGGATGAGGCGGGCGCCCCGGAGGACGCCCGCACCGTTCAAGCGATGCGACGCGGCGGGTGGCCGCGTCGCACGTCGTCGACGATCAGCCGCCGCCACCCACGTTGAGGTTGGCCTGCACCGTGACGCCCTGCTGGATCAGCGAGGACGCGCCGGTGTTCTGCGCGTTGACCATGATGCCGGCCGCGGCGTTGGCGGTGCCGTTCATCTGGTTGGAGGCGTCGAAGCTGCCCGCGTCGGCCGTGCTCGTGCCGCCCGCGCCGCCATCGCTGCCCATCGCGTCGCCATCGCCGTTGGCGTAGCCACCGAAGCCGTTGCCGGCGCCGGCGTTGCCGCCCATCGCGACGTTGCCGAAGCTGCCAACGCTGTTGCCCGAGACCTCGCCCGACAGGATCGTCGTGGCGACGGCGTTGCTCGTGTTGAACGAGCCGGTCGTGGTCGAGGTGGCATTGCCGCCACCGTTCGCGGCCACGCCGTGGCGGTCGGCGCCCGCGGCGCTGTTGTCGGAGTTGTCCGAGTTGTCGCTGTTGTCGTTGTACGAATCGTTCGTCGAGTTGTCGCTGTTGTCGTTGTACGAATCGTTCATCGAGTTGTCGCTGTTGTCGTTGTACGAATCGTTCATCGAGTTGTCGGAGTTGTCCGAGTTGTCGTTGAACGAGCCGTTCGTCGAGTTGTTCGAGCGATCGGAGTTGTCGGAGTTGTCGTTATACGAACCGTTCGTCGAGTTGTTCGAGTTGTCGGAGTTGTCGGAATTGTCCGAGTTGTCCGAGTTGTCGTTGTACGAGCCGTTGGTGGAGTTGTCCGAGTTGTCCGTCGTCGAGTTGTCGGAGTTGTCGGAGTTGTCCGAATTGTCGTTGAACGAGCCGTTCGTCGAGCTGTCGTTGCCCGAATCGTTGACCGAATTGTTGTTGTTCGAGTCGTTCGTCGAGTTGTCCGAGGAATCGTTGTTCGAACCATCGGAGGAGGCGTCGTTGAACGAGCCGTTCGTCGAATTGTCGTTGTAGGAGCCGTTCGTCGAATTGTCGTTGTAGGACTCGGTGGTGTCCTGCGCGAACGCCGGGGCCGAGAGGCCGAGCGCGAGCAGGACAGCCGTGGTGATGAGGGTTTTACGCATATCCGTTCTCCTGGTGTGTCGACACGGAAAAACTGTGGGGAGGGTGTTGCGCGTGTTGCGCATGGCCCTCGGTCGCACATTGCGTGCCAACTTCAAACGGCCGCTCGGGAACGGGTCGGTTTGCGGTAAGTGCTTGTTTCGTCGAATGAAGGACTTGCACACACTCGTGACGGCGGTCACGCAACTGCAGGAAAGTTTTTCCTGCTGGGTGCAACTATTTCCGGGGTTCGATCCGGCGGCGTGGCGTGCGCGGGTGCGCCCTGCACCTATCGCTCATCCGGCGGCGGCGGGCGGCGGCGGCCGGGAAGCCCGCGGCTCAGAGGATCGGCGCCAAGCCTGCGCCGAAGGCCGTGAAGATGCGCGTGAGGACGCGCTTGAACCCCAGGGCGACCTCCGGGAAGTCGCCGACCGGCTCATGGCAGTCGCGGAAGCGCGGATCGTCGGGCGGCAGCGGCTGCGGGCACTGTGGCGACGGCTGGTACTCGTAGCTCGTGGCGTAGCGCCACGGCCAGAAGTCGAACAGCGGCAGTTTCTCGGAGACCTTGCCGAGCGAGTAGTTCACGCCCGACAGCACCGGCGGCTTCGCGCGCGGGGCGATCACCCAGGCATTGGCGGGCGCGATGTCGCGCTCGATGCTGGCCGCCAGCTCGCGTGCGAACGCCGGGTCGCGGATGACCACCATCGCCTCGGTGTTGTACGTGTCGCCGCGCGGATCGAAGTTGTGGGTGCCGACGACGCCGACCTCCCCGTCGATGACCAGCGACTTCGCATGCAGGCCCATGCGCACGCCCGCTCGCTTGAGCGGCACCGGCGAGATCGCCCCGCGGCTGCCGTAGGCCAGCGGCGCGAATTCGCGTGCGAGAGGCGGGCGGCGCAGGCGCTCGCGCGCGGCCTGCCGCGCCTGCTGGCGCGCGAGGACGCTGCTGCGGTCGTAGCGCAGGTCGCGGGCGGCGCCGGCTTCGGATGATGGCGCGGCGGGCACGATCGCGCCGGTCGTCGCCACGTCGATGGGCGCGTCGAGCGGGAACGGCTTGTACTCGTAGATCTGGAAACCGAGGTCGCGCAGGTAGCGGCGCTTGTACTTGTACGACAGCGCGTAGGCGATGAAGGCGTCGGTCGCGGCGAGGCTGTTGGTCGACACCACCACGCGTGGCGGCTCCGGCCGCGCGCGCAGTTCGCGGAACATCGCGCGCGCCGGGTCCGAGAGCACCAGGTACGGCGTCTGCAGCATCACGCGGTCGTCGGCCGAGAGGATCAGGTCGCGGAGCGTGCGGCTGGCGCGCGAGAGGCCGTCGCGGACGTCCTCCTTGCCCGGCGAGTCGGCCACGTAGTCCACCGCGCCGACGGGCAGCACCCGGTCGACCAGCCGCTCGCGCACGAGCGTGGGGTCCTCGGCGAGCGCACTCGCCGCCTGCACGCGCGCGGGCTGCTTGAACTGCGCCGGAGGCAGCGCAGGCACGCCGTCACGCAGGATGAGCCGGCCCACGTCCTTGAGCCGCTGCACCGGCACCGCGCGCGAGTCGTTCCAGTAGCGCTCGAAGTCCGCCGCCATGTCGCGCGCGGCGGGGCCGGCCACCATCAGGTCGCGGTCGCGGAAGTTGTACTCGGCGTCCCAGTCGTAATAGTCGTCCTGGTAGTTGCGCCCGCCGCTGATGCCCACCGCGCCGTCGATCAGCAGCAGCTTGTTGTGCATGCGCTGGTTGAGGTCGCGCCAGCAGCACAGGCCGGCCAGCACGTACTGCGGGTAGCTGATCTTGGCGCGGCCCAGCACGGGGTTGTACAGGCGTGCCTCGAAGTTGGCATGGATCGCCGACAGCGCCGCGAGCGATTCCACGCGCTCGAGCGCCGAGAGCTGGTCCATCAGCACGCGCACGCGCACGCCGCGGCGCGCGGCGGCGATCAGTTCCTCCAGCACGAAGCGGCCGGCATCGTCCTCGTCGAAGATGTAGGTCTGCAGGTCGATCGAGGTGGTGGCGCTGCGGATCAGGTCGACCCGGGCCAGCAGGGCGTCGCTGCCGCGGTCGAGGAGCAACGCATAGTGGCGCGGCGACTCGGGCGTCGACTCGGCATGCGCGCGCCCGGCGAGATCGCGCAGTGGCGACGGCCGGGCGCAGGCGTCGGTCCGCTCGCATTCGAGCACGGTGGGCCGCGCGGCGCCGACGACGTCCTCGACCCGCGCGGCCTCGCGTGGCGACAGCCCCGCGCAGCCGGCGAGCAGCAGCGCCAGGAGCAGCGCGGCCAGGCGCAGGGGCGCGCGATCAGTCGTCGAAGCGGACATGCAGGCGGAACCGCACGGTATCGGCAAGCGCCCATCGCCAGCCTTCGAGGCCGTAATCATCGCGGTCGATGCGTCCGGAGGCGATCACCGGGCAGTCGTGCCCCGGGCGCGCGCAGCCGGACGGGGCGAGCGTGAAGCGCTCGGTGCGCTCGACGCCGCGCAGGCGCAGGCGCCCCGGGAGGGCACCGCCCGTACGCGCGAGGTCGGCCGGATAGGGCTCGGAAACGAACTCGATCTCCGGATGGCGGTCGACATCGAACAGCTGCGGGCCGCGCGCGAGCGCGGTGTAACGGGCCGGGCCGGCGACGATGACCGCCGCGGCCGCGAGGCGCACGCGCACCCGGTGGCGGCCGTCGGGCAGGGTCTCCACCCGGCCGGCGTAGTCGGGGAACCGCCCGCGCACCATTGGGCCGAGGCGCGTGCGCACGTCGAATTCGACGCGACTGCGTGCCGGATCGATCGCCTGCGCGGCGGTGGAGCCCCCCGGCCAGGCGAGCGCGAGGAGGACGGGGACGAGCAGCGTCGCCGTCGGCCTCACGGCCACCAGAACTGCACGAGCTCCGCGACGCCCGGCTCCATGGGCGCGTCGGGCGGCAGCGTGAGGACGGCGACGCCCGCCGGCGGCATGCCCCGGTAGTCGCCCGACTGCCCGCTCTCCATGAGTGCGACCAGCCGCTCCAGCCCCGGGTTGTGGCCGACGATCATCAGCCGCCCGATCTCCTTGTGGCGGTCGACGAGGTCGATCAGCGCCCCCGGGGTGGCCTCGTAGATCTCGGGCTCCTCCCGATGGGCGACGTGGCCGATCACCCCGACCACGCCTTCGAGCGTCTCGCGGGTGCGCCGCGCGGGGGAATGGAGCACGCAGTCGGGCACCTTGCCGTGCTCGAGCAGCCAGCGCCCCACCGCCTCGGCCGCAGCCTGGCCTTCGACCGACAACGGGCGGTCGGCGTCGTCCTGCCCGGCGGCGGGCATCTCGGCATGGGCGTGGCGGAGCAGGATGAGTTCGCGCATGGGGCTCTCGTCGTTCGAGGAAGGAGGGTGGCGGAAGCGGCGGGTGCGCCGGGTGAACGCCTCAGCGGCGCAGCCACTTCAGCAGCGGCGCCCAGTCGGCCTGGTGCTCGCGCACGTTGGCCGAGCCGTAGTCGAACAGGCTCTTGCCCATCGCGACCATCACCACGTAGGCCTGGCTGTCGCGCAGCTGGGCGACCAGCGGATAGGGCCAGCGCTGCAGCAGCTCGACCGCATGCTGCGCGGCATTGGTATGCGGCTTGAGCCGGTTGGCGACGAGGCCGACGCGCAGCTCGCCGCGTCGCAGGCGCGGGTGCTGGGCGAGCGAGTCGAGGAAGCCGACGGTCGCATCGAGGTCGAGCGTGGAGGCGGTCACCGGGACCACCACCGAATCGGCCATGCCGAGGAAGGCGTCGAGGTCGCGCGCCATCGCGCCCGCCGCGGCATCGATCACCACGGCCTCGGCATCGTTCGGCAGGCGCTGGTCCCAGCCGCGGCGCGCGCCGTCGAGCGGGAGCACCGCGGTCTCCAGCCCCGCGCGGCGCTCCGCCCAGCGCATCGAGGAGCGCTGCGGGTCCGCGTCGACCAGCACCGTGCGGCGCCCGTCGAGCGCCGACCGCGCGGCGAGGTGCGTCGCGATGGTGGTCTTGCCCACCCCGCCTTTCGAACTGGCCACCAGCACCGTCTTCATCGACCGCCTCCGGAAGGTTCGTCGCCCGAGCCTACACCGCCGCGGCGGAAGCGGCAGTGGGCGCGGGGCCCGTATCATCCCGGCTCCACCACGGACGACCGGCATGAGCGAACTGCAGGACCTCGTCGCGCTGATCCGCGCGAACACTCCGTTGATCGTGATCGAGACGCGCGACGAGAGCCGCGTGGTCGACCTGTTCCGGCAGGCGCTCATGCAGACCTGGCGCGAGCTCTACCGCTGGTCGATCACCGAAGGCCTGCGCCGGCTGGACATGGACCGGGAAGACCCGCCGCACGTCGCGCCCGACGCCACCAACACCTTCCAGGCGATCCGCGACGCCGAGCAGCGCGGCGTCTACCTGCTGTTCGACATGCATCCCTACCTGGGCTACGCCGGCAGCCAGCGCATGCTGCGCGACCTGATGGCACGCCGCGACTGCCAGCCGCACGTGCTGGTGCTCATCGGCCACTCGATCGAGCTGCCGGCGGACATCGAATCGCTCGCGGTGCGCGTGCGCCCCAGGCTGCCCGACGCGAACGCGAGGCTGAAGATCGTGCGCGAGGAGGCCGAGCATTACGCACGCGAGCACGGCGGCAAGCGCGTCAGCGTCGACGAGGAGGCCGTGCAGCAGATCGTGCGCAACCTGCGCGGGCTCGATCCGGTCGACGTGCGGCGCATCGCGCGCCAGCTGATCTTCCACGACGGCGCGCTCGGTCCCGATGACGTCCCGCGCCTGGCCAAGCTCAAGTTCGAGCTGCTCAACCGCAGCGGTCACCTGCACTACGAGTTCGACAACGTCGAGCTCGACGACGTCGCCGGCGCACGCAGCCTCAAGCGCTGGATCGGCCACCGCAAGCCGGTATTCCTCGCCGCCGAGCCGCCGCCGGGCCTGGATCCGCCGAAGGGCATCCTGCTGCTCGGCGTGCAGGGCTGCGGCAAGTCGATGCTCGCCAAGGCGGTCGCCGCCGGCTTCGGCGTGCCGCTGGTGCGCCTGGACTTCGGCACGCTCTACGACAAGTTCCACGGCGAGACCGAGAAGAACCTGCGCACCGCGCTGGAGTCCGTCGAGCAGCTCGAGCCCTGCGTGCTGTGGATCGACGAGATCGAGAAGGGCCTGTCCACCGACGAGGGCAATGGCGACGGCGGCGTCTCGCGCCGCGTGCTCGGCTTCCTGCTGACGTGGATGGCCGAGCGCCGCTCGCGCGTCTTCCTCGTCGCGACCGCGAACCAGATCGACGCGCTCCCGCCGGAGCTGCTGCGCAAGGGCCGCTTCGACGAGACCTTCTTCGTCGACCTGCCCGATGCCGCCACGCGCGCGCAGCTGTTCTCACTGCACCTGAAGAAGCGCGGCCTGGAGCCGTCGACGTTCGACGTCGCCTCGCTCGCCGCGGCGAGCGAGGGCTTCTCCGGCGCGGAGATCGAGCAGGCGATCGTCTCCGGCCTCTACGCCGCGCATGCCACCGGCGCGCCGCTGTCGGAGTTCGGGCTGCGTGCCGAGCTCAAGGCGACCCGCCCGCTGTCGGTGGTGATGGCCGAGCGGGTGGACGCGCTACGCGAGTGGGCGCGCGATCGGACGGTGCCGGCGGAGTGATCCCCGGACTGTGACCGCGCGCCGGGACCGCATGCGGGTCGGAGACACGCGGGGATCGGCCCGGTCCGGACACGACCGGAGCGCCTCCGTGGCCTCGGCGTCCGGCGCCGTCGGGGTTTTCCTACCCGCGTGGCTGGTGATCGCCGATGCCCGCGCCATGCCCGCGGCCGGACACTGGCCTCCGTCATCCGGGGGGAGTCCGACATGCAGGCCATCGAGACGTACGTGTTGCGCGTGGTGCCCGTGGCGTCCATCGATCTCGCGGCATCAGACGGGGCACCCGCGGCGACACCAGGGCGCGACGACGTGAAGGCCGCGCTGCGTTTCGACAGCCCGATCGCGGCGGCCGAGGTGCTCGTCGGGCCACCGGGACGCAACGGGCGCTACCCGCTCGTCGCCGGTCGCGACGGCGTCGAGAATGCCCGCGCCCACGGCCGCGAAGTCGTACTCGCCGCGATCGCGCCGAGTTCGGAGGCGCTGCCACGCGCGATGCGTCGCTGGCAGGTCTACCACGCCGCGGCCTGAGGTCGCGGCGGTCGCCCCTCGCGTCACGCGAGGGGCGTCAGCGCGATCCGAGGCGCCAGCCGGGCGGAGGATCGAGCGGCCGGCCGGCGCGGAGGAGCAGGTACCGCATCGCCTCCACTTCGCCGTAGCGGACGAACGCCTGCCAGTAGTCCGGCCCGGTCGCCAGCGTGGCCATCTGCGCGCTCCACCAGCGCAGGCGCTGCAGCTCCCGCGTCCAGTGCGCCGCCTCCGGCGTGCCACGCGCAAGACGCTCGAGCAGCGAGAAGGCGATCATCCGCTCCACCAATGTGGTGGTGCGCGTCATGCGCATCAGCACGACGCGGCAGTCGCGCGCCCGCGACGCCGGCACCGGAGCGCGGCACGCGCGGCCGACGCCGTGCAATCCGGCGATCGGCATTGCCCAGGCATGCGCCGCGGCGATCACGTGTCGGCGCGAGTCGACGTCGTCCTGCAGGCCCCATTCGCGCAGGAGGCGCCGTTCGGCCGGGCCCGTGGGTCGAGGTACGTAGTCGTCGAAGGCGGCGACCACCTCGAGCGCGAGTTCGTGGAAACGACTCTCGTGCCGGTCTGCGCGGGCCATCCGTGCGAGCAGCGCATCCTGCTGTGCAGGCGATTGCGCCGCGCGCGCGAGCGCGTCGTCGTAGGCGGCCGCGTTGCCCGGTTCGGTCTGCGACCAGGCATCGAGCTCCGACGGCGTGCATGGGCTGTCGGGTGGACCGCAGAGCCAGGCCTGCGCCATTGCGATCAGTGGATCATCAGGCGACGCGGCGCGCAGGCGTGCGAGCTCAGCGCGGGCCCGTCGGCGCAGCGCGAGGTCCGGCGATGCCTTGGCGGCCATGTACCACGCGATCATGCGCTGGCGCGGATCGGGATGATCGCGGCGCCCGCGAAGGTACCGGTCCAGCGCGGCGGCCTGGGCTGCTTCTTCTCGCGCATCGTGTGCGTGGGTGGCGGATGCGCCCTCCGGTCGGCGCGTCGCCGGCCGCGTGTCGATGTCGGTCGTCGACGCGAGGCTCAGCGGGGGTGGCGTCAGGGGCGTGGGCATGTCCACACCGGCGATCGCGCGGTACGCGATCCAGATCGCGACGCCCGCCGCGCATGCCGCGAGCACCGCCATCACGACGCCGATGCGTCGCCGCGACCGACGTGCCATGCGCGCCTCGGCGTTCAGGCCAACCACCACCCGGTGATGGCATAGCGATCGTTCGCGGCCCACGGCGTCACCATCGACACCACGTGGTCGGCCGGCACCGAAAACAGCGAGAGCGTGTTCCAGCGCGGCAGGAAGGTGTCGGTGACGCGGCCGGTCGCGTCGATGAACTGCAGCAACCCGCCCCAGTCGGCCTGCCAGTCGCGGCTGAGGTTGATGACGTAGGCATAGAGCCGGCCCTCGCGCGCGTCCTCGTCGGTGTGCTGGCGCAGGAACTGGCCCGGACGGTAGCGCGTGGCCTGGGCATCGACGCGGCGGACCCGTGCGTCGCCGGACAGCGCCTGGCAGAACTGCACGTAGGGTGGCGCGTTGAGGAACTCGAGCACGCGGTGCAGGAGCAGATGCGGGTCGCGCCCTTCCTTGTAGGCGCGCACCATCATGTAGCTGTCATAGGCGAAGCGGAACCCGCCGTCGCGCGCACCCTCCGCCGTGCGGCGCAGCAGCGCGTCGAGCGCTTCCGGCGCCAGGGCGGCATAGTCGGGCGCGGCGAGCGTGCGCGGGCCGTTCTCGTCGCGCAGCGCGAGCGTCCATGGCACCTCGCGCGCGAGGCATGCATGCAGGCGCTCGGCGGCGTCGGGCTGCAGGAAGTCGTCGACCTGGACGCGGCCCTCGGCCTGCAGCCGCGCCCGCCATCGCGCGATGTCGAGCGCCTCGTTGATCATCAGTAGCCGGCCGCCTGCCCGTCCTTGCGCGATTCGCTCGCACCCACGTAGCCACCGTGCGGATTGACCATGATCGCCTGGTAGCCGCCGTAGGGGCCGTCGGCGAACTTGACGTGGTGACCCTTGCGCATCAGTGCGCGGATGGTCTCGTACGGGAAGCCCGATTCGAGCTCCAGCACGCCGCCGTCCTCCATCGCGGTGGCCTGGCCCGCGGGCTCGGTGGAGCCGTCGTGGTGGATGCGCGGCGCATCGCCGGCTTCCTGCAGGCCCATGCCGAAGTCGACCATGTTGATGATGATCTGCGCATGGCCCTGCGGCTGCATCGCGCCGCCCATCACGCCGAAGCTCAGCCACGGCTTGCCGTCCTTCGTCGCGAAGGCGGGAATGATGGTGTGGAACGGGCGCTTGCCCGGCGCGAACGAGTTCGGGTGGCCTGCCTTGAGCACGAACTGCTCGCCGCGGTCCTGGAAGATGAAGCCCAGGCCCGGCGGGGCCATGCCGCTGCCCATGCCGCGGTAATTGGACTGGATGAGCGAGACCATCATCCCGTCGGCATCGGCGACCGTCATGTAGATGGTGTCGCCTTCGTTGAGCTCGGGGATCACGCCGGGCTCGACAGCGCGTGCAGCGCGGTCCATGGAGATGAGCCTGCCGCGCTCGCGTGCGTAGTCCTCCGAGATCAGCCGCGCGACCGGCGTCCTGTAGAAGTCCGGATCCGCATACGACGCGGCGCGATCGGCGAACGCGACCTTCTTGGCTTCGGTGAAGAGGTGCACGTGCTCGGGGCTGCCGAAGCCGTATTTCTTCAGGTCGTAGGGCTCGAGCAGGTTGAGGATCTGCAGCGCGGCGATGCCCTGCCCGTTCGGCGGCAGCTCCCAGACGTCGATGCCGCGGTAGTTGGTGCTGACCGGCTCGACCCAGTCGCCCGTGTGCGCGGCCAGGTCCTCGTAGGACAGGAAGCCGTCGTTGGCCTTGAAGTAGGCGTCGATCGTGCGCGCGATGTCGCCCTTGTAGAAGGCGTCGCGTCCGCCGCTCGCGATCTTCTCCAGCGTGTTGGCCAGGTGCGGGTTCTTCCACATCTCGCCGGTGCGCGGGGCGCGCTTTCCGTCGACCGTGAACTGCTCGAGGAAGCCGGGCCACTTGCCCAGGCGCGGCACCGAGAGATTCCAGTAGTGCGCGATGGTCTCGTGCACCGGATGACCCTCGCGCGCGTAGCGGATGGTCGGCGCGAGGTTCTCGGCCATCGGGCGGCGGCCGAAGCGCTGGTGCAGGGCGAACCACGCGTCCACCGTGCCGGGCACGGTGACGGGCAGCGGCCCGTGCGCGGGGATGTCCGTGAGGCCGCGGCGCTGGAACTCGGCGAGCGTGAGCGATTTCGGCGAGCGGCCCGAGCCGTTGTAGCCGTGCAGCTTCTTCGTCTTCGGATCCCAGACGATCGCGAACAGGTCGCCGCCGATGCCGTTTCCGGTGGGCTCCATCAGGCCGAGCGCGGCATTGGCGGCGATCGCGGCGTCCACCGCGCTGCCGCCGCGCTTCATCACGTCAAGCGCGATCTGCGTGGCGAGCGGATGCGAGGTGGCGGCCATCGCATGCGGCGCGTAGACGTCGCTGCGGGTGGCGAAGGACCTGCCGGTGATGCGGTCGGCAGCCTGCGCCTGCGGCAGGCCGGCGAAGGCGGTCGCGAGGAGGGCGACGGCGAGGGGTCGGAGCATGGGGACACCCGTGGGAGCACGATGGCGAAGTCTGCACCGGCGCGAAGGCGGCTGCATCGGCTGCCGCGGAACGGTTCAGCACGGGTGGCGTGGACTGCATCGGGCGCAGTGGCTTCTCCGGCCGCGAGCCCGCCCCGATGCTCCGCGGCATGCCATGTTCAGGCCGCGCGCGCGATCGACGTCGCGGCACGTTGGACCCGACGCCCCGGACCGCGCCCACGCATGAGCCCGAGTCGCGATGGAAACGAAAAAGCCCGGCACGAGGCCGGGCTTCCGATCCATCCGCGGCGCCGCTCAGCGCTGCCCGGCCTGCTGCACCACGCGCGAGCTCAGCACCTTGCCGCTGGCATCGAGCGTGCGGTCGACGATGTTGCCGGAGGCATCGACCACGCGCTGCACGGTCTGGCCGAGCGAGTTGACCGTCGAGGACAGCACGCTGCCCGGGCGCAGGGCCTCGCCCGCGACGCCGCCCACGGTGCCCACGGCGTTGTTGGCGACGCCACCGACGGTGCCGACGGTGCGGTCCACCACCCCGCCCGGCTGGATCGCGGTGTTGGCGACGTTGCCGACGGTGCCCACCGTGCGGTCGACCACGCCTCCCGGGCGGATCGCGTTGTTGGCGACGCCGCCTACGGTGCCGACGGTGGTGTCCACGGTCTGCAGCAGGCGGGTCAGGATCTGCGGATTGCGATCGATCGTGGTGAGCGTGCGGTCGATGATGTCGCGCACGTTGTCCAGGCGCACGATCAGCTGCGCCTGTGCCTTGACGCCCTTGATCTGCACGTTGACGCGCTCGATGCCGACGTCGGCGCCGGCATTGAGCGACAGCAGGTTCGCCAGGCGCGCATTCAGGGCGATGTGCGCCTCGAGGTTCTGCACGTCGATCTTGATCTCGTCGACCGACAGGTTGGGGATGTCGAGGAAGACGTCCGGCTCGTCGCCGGTGGCCGAGGCGCGATAGCCCGGATTCGGCGTGCCCGCGCGGCTGACCGGCGGGACGCCGCGATCGACGGGCGTGACCTGCGCGTTCGCCGGCGAGGTGCCGGACTGGGCGAAGGCGATCGGGCTCGCGGCGAGCAGCAGTGCGCAGGCGAGCACGCGCGGGACGGGCAGGGTCATGGGGAGTCCTCGTCGTTCGTGGGGGGAGAAGGCGGGGGGGATGCCTGCGCGGACGGGCCGGCCTCGAGCGCGGGGTCGAGCAGCGTCGCGCTGATCGTGGTGTGCACGGTGACGTTCCGGTAGGTGCGGCCGGAGGCCACCGGGCGCGGCAGCGTGCCGCGCTCGACGTCGTGACGGACCTCCACGCGGGGTCCCCCGGTGAAACGGACCGACGCCTGCGGCGCACCGGCGAACTCGATGGAGTCCATGTGCACGCTGGCGTTGAATTCGATGTCCGGCCGCACGGGCGCGGCGCCGGCGGGTGGCGCGGCGGGCGCGGGCTGCTGGGCGCGCGCGGGTAGCGCGCACAGCACGAGCAGGGAGATCACGATCGGCAGGAGGCGCACGGCCGCTCCTGAACAGGGAAGCGACCGGCAATCTAGCAAGCAGCCGTCGAGGCGATGTCGCGAGGCGCGGTCTCCGGGACCGGGCCTACACGCGCCGCGGGACGCCGCGACGCGCGATCGGTGCGTCGATCAGGGCCAGCGCGGCGGATTGGCGGCCCACGCCGCCTGCACCTCGGCGAGCGTGGCGCGCTCCTCCGGCCGCCACTGGGGCAGCAGCTGGGCATAGCGGTCGGCGGTCGACCACTGCGTCGGCTCGGTGCGCACGGCGGCGGCGTACCAGCGGATCGCCTCGTCGCGGCGGCCGAGCTTCCACAGGGCGATGGCGAAGGTCGGCGGCATCCAGCTGCCGGATACGCCGCGGGACGGCAGCTCGCGCCACTGCTCGAGCGCGGCGCGGGCATCACCGGCGCGGTAGAGGTCCCAGCCGTAGTTCCACTTCACCGGGCGCCACAGCCCGTGGTTGAGGTCGATGCGCGCCAGGGCGCGCGCGTAGAGGTCGCGCCCGAGGTCGTGGCGGCCGGACTCCATGGCGTAGTGCCCCAGCTGCGCGGCCTCCAGGGCGGCCTCGGGGCTGCGCTCGACCTTGCGCATCAGGCGTTCGACGGCGGCGTCGCTCTGGTCCTTGAGGACGAGCACGGGGCGCATCGCCGAGGCATCGGCATCGAAGTAGAACTCGACGAGACGGGGCATTTCCTGACCCGAAACGGCACCGGCCACCGCGAGCAGCGCGGCGGCGAGAAGGACACGGCTCTTCATGGGACTGCGGATTCCTGCTGGATTCTGGCGTCGGGGGATGGGCGCGGCGCCCCTGATCGCCGCGCGGCCTCGCAGAAAGGGAAGCAAGGTCGATGCCAGTCCGCCCGCGTGGGCGCTCCCCGGCCCCTGCGCCCCCTGCGGCCGGCTCGCGCTGGCCGCTAGGCCTTGGGAACCAGACGCAGCAGGCGCCCGCCCGAGCCGTCCTCGAGCACGTAGATCTCCCCCCCGGGCCCCTGCTCGACCTCGCGGATGCGCCGGCCCATCGGATAGCGCGCGGCCTCGCCGCCGGTGTTCCGGTGGAACTCGATCCGCACCAGCGCCTGCGAAGCCAGTCCGCCGATCAGCCCGTGGCCGCGCCACTGCGGGAAGCGCGTGCCGGAGTAGATGACGAAGCCGGCCGGGGCGATCACCGGGGTCCACGAGGTCTCCGGCGGATTCAGGTCGAGCCGGGTGACGTGGTCCGGGATGTCGGCGCCGCCGTAGTGGCTGCCGTTGGACACGATCGGCCACCCGTAGTTGCTGCCCTTCTCGATCAGGTTGAGCTCGTCGCCGCCCTGCGGCCCCATCTCGTGCGTCCACAGCTGGCCGGAGGCGTCGAAGGCGATGCCGAGGGGATTGCGGTGCCCCCATGACCAGATCTGCCCACGCACGCCGCCGGCTTCGGCCCAGGGGTTGTCCGACGGCGTCCCGCCGTCGTCGCGCACGCGGATGACCTTGCCCAGATGGCTGGAGAGGTCCTGCGCCGGGTCGAGCTTCTGGCGGTCGCCCGAGGTGATCCACAGCATCCCGTCGGGCCCGAAGGCCATGCGGTGGCCGTAGTGGCCTTCGCCGGTGACCTTGGGCGACTGGGTCCAGATCACGCGGCGGTCGGCGAGGCTCGCGCCGTTGCCGGAGAAGTCGATCCGGTAGCGCACGACCACCGCGCCGCGCGTGCTGTTGGCGCCGGCCTCCGCATGGCTCAGGTACACCCAGCGGTTGGACGCGAACTGCGGATGCAGGACGACGTCCCCGAGGCCGCCCTGCCCGCCGTACGCGACCGCCGGCACGCCGGCGACGTCGACGCTGCTCGCCCCCGACGCCGAGAGCGTCACCAGCTTCAGCTGCCCCTTCTTCTGCGTGACGAGGGCCCGGCCGTCGGGCAGGAACGTCATGGCCCACGGTTCGTCGAACGTCGCCAGTGCCTGCGTGGTGAACGGCGCGGCCTCGACCGGGCGCACCTGCGGCGGCAACGGATCGGACATGGGGGGTGGGGGATCCGCGGCCACGGCCGGGGTGCCGATGGCGCTGATCACGGCGGCCTCGGCGCGCTCGTCACCGGACCGGCCGTCCGCGTCCGGGGCGGGCACCGCGCAGGCGGCCAGCGCCGCCGTGCAGGAGAGGGTGAGCAGGCGCAGCATCGGCATTCTCCATGCGCGCCGGCGGCGCGCTCGCGCGGCACGCGCCCGAGCCCAGCCGCTCCGGCGACCCGCCGGCGAAGCCTCGCGCCACCGGCATTCACCGGGCGTGACGGCCGGCGTGTGCCGCGGCAGGATGGGGCGGAGGCCCGCCCATGCTCGAATTCGTCGACGTCCACTGCCCCGCCTGCGGCGAGCCGCTCGAGCTCGCGATCGACCCCTCGGCCGGGTCGCAGGCTTATGTCGAGGACTGCCAGGTCTGCTGCCGGGCGATGCTCGTGCGGGTGGCGATCGACAACGACGGCCTGCTCGAGGTGGCGGTCGACACCGAAGGCGCCTAGGCGTCCATACGCCGGCGCAGGGGTCGCGTAGGGCCCGACTGGTAGAATCCGCCGTCCGCGAGCAGCGCCACGGCGCGCCGCGCGTCCCCCACTTCGATCCCATCCCGTGGCCCGCGCCGGCCGCGCCGGAGCCTGCCGCATGTCCAGCACCGCCGAACTCTCGTCGCCCGCCTCGGCCGACACGGGCCTCACGCGCTCGGTCGTCGATCCCGACTACACGCTCGACCACAAGTACTCGCGCGTGCAGGGCCGGATCTACCTCTCCGGCGTGCAGGCCCTCGTGCGCCTGCCGATCATGCAGCGCCTGCGCGACCAGGCCGCGGGCCTCAACACCGGCGGCTTCGTCTCCGGCTACCGCGGCTCGCCGCTGGGCGGGTTCGACCTGGAGCTGTGGAAGGCGAAGAAGCATCTCGCCGAGGCGGGCGTGAAGTTCACCCCCGGCCTCAACGAGGACCTCGGCGCGACGATGGTCTGGGGCACGCAGCAGACGAACCTGTTCCCCGGCTCGAAGGTCGATGGCGTCTTCGGCATGTGGTACGGCAAGGGTCCGGGCGTGGACCGCTGCGGCGACGTCTTCAAGCATGCCAATGCCGCCGGCACGTCGAAGCACGGTGGCGTGCTCGCGCTCGCCGCGGACGACCATGCCTGCCGGTCTTCGACGCTTCCGCACGGTTCCGAGCACGAATTCGTCAGCGCGCTGATGCCGGTGCTCAACCCGGCCGGCGTGCAGGACATCCTCGACATGGGCATGCTCGGGTGGGCGATGTCGCGCTACACGGGCCGCTGGGTGGGCTTCAAGACGATCGCGGAGACCGTGGAGTCTTCCGCTTCGGTCGACGCGAATCCGCTCGCGCTCAACATCGTGATGCCGGAGGACTTCGACATGCCGGCGGGCGGGCTCAACATCCGCTGGCCGGATCCGCCGCTGGAGCAGGAGATGCGCCTGCACCAGTACGCGGTCAAGGCCGCGCAGGCCTTCGCGCGCGCCAACCGGCTCGACCGCGTGGTGATCGACTCGCCGAATGCGCGGTTGGGCATCATCACGACGGGCAAGTCCTACCTCGACGTGCTGCAGGCGCTCGAATACCTGGGCCTCGACGCACGCGCCTGCGCGGATCTTGGCATCCGCGTCTACAAGGTCGGCATGACATGGCCGCTGGAGCCGATGGGGCTGCGCGCCTTCGCGCGCGGCCTGTCGGACATCCTCGTGGTCGAGGAGAAGCTGTCCTTCATCGAGAGCCAGATGAAGGAGCAGATGTATAACTGGGCCGAGCGCCCGTCGGTGGTCGGCAAGTACGACGAGAGCGGCGAGTGGATCCTGCCGTCGACCTCCGAGCTGACCCCCGCGCGCATCGCCCGCGTGATCGCACGCCGCATCCAGCGCTTCCACGATTCGTCGCACATCCGCGACGTGCTGGCGTGGATGGAGCAGAAGGAGTCCGAGCTCGCCCTGCCGCGCGCGGCGTTCCCGCGGGTGCCGCACTACTGCTCGGGCTGCCCGCACAACACGTCGACCGTCGTGCCCGAAGGTTCCCGCGCGCTCGCGGGCATCGGCTGCCACTACATGGTCACGTGGATGGACCGCAACACCGACACCTTCACTCACATGGGCGGCGAAGGCGTGACCTGGGCGGGCCAAGCGCCCTTCACCGAGACGGAGCACGTCTTCCAGAACCTCGGCGACGGCACGTACTTCCACTCCGGCTCGCTCGCGATCCGCCAGGCGATCGCCGCCGGCGTCAACATCACCTACAAGATCCTCTACAACGACGCGGTCGCGATGACGGGCGGCCAGCCGGTCGACGGCACGCTCTCGGTGCCGCAGATCGCGCACCAGGTGCGCAGCGAGGGCGTGCAGACGATCGTGCTGCTCTCGGACGACATCGAGAAGTGGTCGGACAAGAGCATCTTCCCGAGCGGCGTCGAGTTCCTCGACCGTCGCGAGCTCGACGCCGTGCAGCGCCGCCTGCGCGAGGTCAAGGGCGTGTCGGTGCTGATCTACGACCAGACCTGCGCGACCGAGAAGCGCCGTCGCCGCAAGCGCGGGAAGATGGTGGATCCGGCCAAGCGCGTGGTCGTGAACTCGCTGGTCTGCGAAGGCTGCGGCGACTGCGGCAAGAAGTCGTTCTGCGTCTCCGTGCTGCCGAAGGAGACCGAGTTCGGCCGCAAGCGCGAGATCGACCAGTCCAACTGCAACAAGGACTTCTCCTGCACCGAGGGCTTCTGCCCGAGCTTCGTGACGGTGGAAGGCGGCACGCTGCGCAAGAAGAAGGGCTCGTCGGCGAAGGACAGGCTCGCCGACCTGCCGATGCCGCAGCTGCCGGCATTGGATAAGCCCTGGAACATCCTGATCACCGGCGTCGGCGGCACGGGCGTGGTCACCATCGGCGCGCTGCTCGGCATGGCCGGTCATCTCGAGGGCAAGGGCGCGAGCGTGCTCGACCAGACAGGCCTCGCGCAGAAAGGCGGCGCGGTCACCACGCACATCCGCATCGCGAATGCGCCGGCCGACATCCACGCCGTGCGCATCGCCGCGGGCGAGGCCGACCTCGTGCTCGGCTGCGACATGGTGGTGGTCAACGACTACTGGGCGCTGTCGAAGATCCGTGCCGGCCGTTCGAACGTCGTTCTCAACAGCTACGAGGCGATGCCCGGCACGTTCACCACGCGCCCGGACATGCAGTTCCCGGCCGACGGCATCGTCGAGGCCGTGCGCCGTGCGCTCGATGGCGGCGAGCCGTTCGTCGTCGATGCCACCCAGCTGGCCACCGCGCTGCTCGGCGACGCGATCGCGACCAACCTCTTCATGCTCGGCTACGCCTGGCAGCGCGGGCTGGTGCCGATCTCGTTCGAGGCGCTGATGCGCGCGATCGAGCTCAATGGCGCGGCGGTCGAGATGAACAAGACGGCGTTCGCGTGGGGCCGCTTCGCCGCGATCGATCCGGTCGCCGTCGCCGAGGCCGCGGGCCTCGCGCCGAAGGCGGCATCGAAGACCGTCGTCGAGTTGCCGATGCTCGCGCCGGGCGAGTGGGAAGGCCACGAGGCCGGCGGCCCCGCGGTGCCGCGCGTGCTGGCGAACCAGGACGACCTGCGCCACGTGCCGTCGCACGCCGACGACAACGTGATCGCCATGCCGCTCGACGATGCCCGCCTGTCGCGCTCGCTCGACGAGGTCATCGCGCGCCGCGTGAAGTTCCTCACCGAGTACCAGAACGCGGCCTACGCCAAGCGCTATGCCGACTTCGTGGCGAAGGTGCGCGCCGCCGAGGAGAGCAAGGCCCCGGGCAGCACCGACCTCACCGAGGCGGTCGCGCGCTACGCCTTCAAGCTGATGGCCTACAAGGACGAGTACGAGGTCGCGCGCCTGTACACCAGCGGCGAGTTCGAGCGCCGCGTGCGCGAGCAGTTCGAGGGCGACTTCAAGCTGCGCTTCCATCTGGCGCCGCCGACGCTGTCGAAGAAGGACGCCACGGGCCGCGGTATCAAGAAGGCCTACGGACCGTGGGTCTTCACCGCCTTCCGCGTACTCGCGAAGCTGAAGTTCCTGCGCGGCACCGCACTCGACGTGTTCGGCCGTACGCACGAGCGCCGCACCGAGCGCCAGCTCATCGAGGACTACGTCCGCACCGTCGAATCACTGCTGCCGAAGCTCGATGCCGGCAACGTCGACCTCGCCGCACAGATCGCCTCGATTCCCGAGCACATCCGCGGCTACGGGCACGTCAAGGAAGCGCACCTGGAGAAGGCCAAGGCCCGCGAGGCCGAGCTGCTGCGCGAGTGGGAGAACCCGCTGCGGCTGGTGCGCGTGGCCTGACGCCATGCGGAGGTAGCCCGGCACACCGCGGGTCGCCGGCCGACGGGCGGCACATCCGGACATGCTTCACACGCCTATAACGGCGGCTCCCGGGCACGGAGCCGCCTCGTGGTCTTCAATTCGCTGACCTTCGCCGTCTTCTTCGCGGCGATCCTGCTGCTGCATTCGCTGCCCTTCGGCTGGACGACCAAGAAGGTCAACCTGCTGCTGGCGAGCTATCTCTTCTACGCCGCCTGGAACCCGCCCTTCATCCTGCTGCTGTGGATCTCCACGGTGGTGGACTGGTACGCGGCGAAGGGACTGGTGCGCGCGGAAGGCAAGGCGGCGCGGCGCGCGTGGATGCTGCTCTCGGTCGTGGTGAACCTCGGCATGCTGCTGTGGTTCAAGTACGGCGAGTTCCTGATGGCCAACTTCAGCGCCGCGATGGAGGCCATCGGCGTGGCCTACCGCGCGCCGGAATGGGACATCGTGCTGCCGGTCGGCATCTCGTTCTACACGTTCGCCACGCTGTCCTACACGCTCGACATCTACCTGCGCCGGGCCGCGCCGGCGCGCAACTTCCTCGACTATGCGCTGTTCGTGACCTTCTTCCCGCACCTCGTGGCCGGCCCGATCATGCGGCCGACCGAGCTGGTGCCGCAGTTCGAGACGCCCCGCCGCGCCAGCGCCGATGCGATCCGGTTCGGGCTCGGCCTGATGGCGCTCGGACTGTTCCTCAAGGTGGTGCTCGCCGACGGCTTGCTCGCCCCGTCCGCCGAAGGCGTGTTCGATGCGAAGACGCCGCCGGGAACGCTCGACGCGTGGATCGGCACGCTCGCCTTCAGCGGGCAGATCTTCTGCGACTTCGCGGGCTACTCCACGACCGCGATCGGCACCGCGATGTGCCTGGGCTTCGCGATGCCCGACAACTTCCGCTTCCCCTACGCGGCGGTGGGCTTTTCCGATTTCTGGCGGCGCTGGCACATCACGCTGTCGGCGTGGCTTCGCGACTACCTCTACATCCCGCTCGGCGGGAATCGCCACGGCCCGGTGCGCACGTATTTCGCGCTGATGGCGACGATGCTGCTGGGCGGCCTGTGGCACGGCGCGGCGTGGACGTTCGTGGTCTGGGGCGGCCTGCATGGGCTCTACCTGTGCGTCGAGCGCACGCTTCGGCCGCGCTTCGCGCACTGGACGCCCGGGCCGCTCGCCTTCTTCGGCCTCGGTATGCTGACGTACGCGCTGGTGAACCTGGCCTGGGTCTTCTTCCGCGCGCCGACGTTCGAGCGCGCGTTCGCGATGCTGTCGGGCATGGCGGGACTCAATGCCGGTGCGCCGCCGATCCTTTCGGCGACCGAGGTGGCGACCGTCGCGGTGGTGATGACGGCCCTCGTCGCGACCCACTGGCGCATGCGCGACACCACGCTCGAATCCGCGGTCGCGCGCATGCCGGCGCCGGCGCTCGCCTGCGGACTCGCAGCCATGGCCTTCGCGGTGACGATCGAACAGGGAGAGGGCAATGCCTTCATCTATTTCCAGTTCTGAGGACGTCGCGCTGCTCGAGCGCGACGTGCCCGGGGCCCGCGCGCCGCTCGAGGCGCCGCGCGAAACGGCCGCCGATCGACCGGGCGAGGCGCAACCGGTGCCCGTGCGGCCGATCCCACCGCAGCCGTGGGGGCGGATCCTGCTCGCCGCGACCCTGCTCTTCGCCGCCGCGCTCGGCGCTTGGGAACGGGCGATGCGCCGCGAGCAGCTGCTACCGGCGGATTACAGCCTCGATCCCTCCGGGTGGGCGGCGAAGCGGCGACTCGTGGACGCCGGGCAGGCGGCTGTCGTGATCGTCGGGGACTCGCGCATCCTCTTCGACACCGACCTCGCGCGCTTCGAGGCGCTGACGGGCGTGCGCCCCGTCCAGCTCGCGCTGCCGGGCAGCAGCGGCCTATGCATGCTCGAAGACCTCGCCGCCGATCCCGACTTCCGTGGCGTCGCGATCGTCGGCGTCGCCGACATGATCTATTTCCGCCCCGGGCCCGGCGGGCTGGTCGTCGATGCGCTCAAGCGCTACCACGACGAAGGACCGTCCCAGCGCAGCGGCCATGCGCTCGGGCGCGCCCTGGAATCGCAGCTCGGTTTCATCGATCCGGCCTACCGGCTGAGCCGCCTGCTGGCCGACGCGGACCGCGGTTGGCGCGAGGGTGCCCGCTCGGGCTACTACCGCCCCTGGAAGGTGTTCGAGGTCGATGCCGACGGGCAGGTGGCGCTGTGGCCGCGCATCGAGACGGACGAGCGCGTGCGTGCGCAGGTGCAGGCCGGTTGGATGGGTCCTCCGGATCGCCCGGCCCGCACGCTGCCCCCGGCAGCCATCGCCGACGGGATCGAGCGCTCGCGCAAGGCGGTGGCCGCCATCCGCGCGAGAGGCGGCGACGTGGTGCTGGTGCGACCGCCGTCGTCCGGTCCGCTGCTGGATCGCGAGAGCTCCGTGCTGCCGCGCAGTCGGGGCTGGGATCCCCTGCTCGCCGCGACCGGCGTCAGCGGCGTCCATTTCGCCGACCATGCCGACCTGCGCGTGCTTCCGGTGCCGGAGTGGTCCCATCTCAACCGCCGGTGCGCGACGGTGTTCACCGATGTCTACGTGCGCGCGCTCGCCGCGTCGACGAAGGCTCTGCCGTTGCGGGCCGACGCACCGGCGCCGCTGACCGCCCGGGCATGCATGCCGCGCAGCACGGCCGGCTGAGGAATACGGGCGGGTGGTCCGGCCGCGCAGGTCGTCCCCGATCGTGGCGACCTGCCCTGTGACTCCCTAAGGGCTGCCCCGACCCGCAATGCCCGGTTCGGACCCGCGCTCAGGATGCGCTAACCCCATCCGGCGGCGCTGCGCGTTCCGTGTGCAGGCCCTTCAAACCGGAGATTCGCATGCCGACCGCCCGCCCCCTCTGTCCCCTGCTGCTCGCGGCGCTCGCGCTGTGCGCGTGCACGACGGCCGAAAGTCGTACGCGCCATCTGGAATCCTTCCGCGACGAAGCGCAGCTGCGCAGCACGCTCGAGACGTGGCGCGCGAAATCCCAGCGCGCGCAGGCGCGCCGCGTGGCCTATGCGCCGCCGCTGCAAGCGGTGATGAGCCCGCCGCCGCCCGCTGCCGCGGCCGAGGCGTCGTCGCTCGACCAGGTGCAGGTCACCGGCTCGCGCCTGACGGCCGATGACGAGGCGAGCATCACCAACAACCAGGTGCAGGGCGTCGACGAGGGCGACATCGTCAAGCGCCGGGGCGACCTGTTGGTCGTGCTGCGCCGCGGTCGCCTGTTCACGCTGCGCATCGGCGACGACCAGTTGAAGCCCGTCGCCATGGCCGACGCGTTCGGCCCGGACATCGATCCCGCCGGTGCGTGGTACGACGAGATGCTGGTGAGCGGGGACACCGTCGCGGTGATCGGCTACAGCTATGCGCGCGGCGGCACCGAGGTCGGCCTATTCGACCTCGAGGCGCGCGGCGGCCTGCGCCATCGCGAGACGGTGCACCTGCGCAGCCACGACTACTACTCGGCCCGCAACTACGCCAGCCGCCTGATCGGTCGCACGCTGGTCTTCTATTCGCCGATGCACCTGCATGCGCATGCCCCGTGGGCCGGTTCGATGCCCGCCTGGCGCCGCTGGCACCGCGATGCCACCCCCGCCGGCTTCCGCCGCATGCTGCCGGCCGAACGCATCTACCGCGGCGTGGAGTCGCTGGAACCGGATGCGTCGCTCGCGCTGCACACGGTCTCGGTCTGCGACCTCGCCACGCGCGCGATGAGCTGCAAGGCGACCGCCGTTCTGGGCCCGCCCGGACGTGTCTTCCATGTCGCCGAGGACGCAGTCTACGTCTGGACCACCGACGGCGGCGCGTCCTCGGGCGTCTTCCGCCTGCCGCTCGATGGCAGCGCGCCCTCGCGGTTGCGCACCACGGGCAGCCCGGTCGACCAGATGGGCTTCCTGCAGCGGGACGGGCACCTCAACGTGCTCGTGCAGCGCGACGGGCGCGGCGAGGGCATGTGGCAGTCGGGGGGCGGGCAGGGCGAGCTCGCGCTGATGCGCGTCCCGCTCACCGCGTTCGGGGGTCTCGACGCGCGCGCCTCGCGACGGCACTACCGCGCGCTGCCAGGCGATGGCGGCTGGGGCCTGCACACGCGCTTCGTCGGCGACTGGCTCATCTACGGCAGCCAGGGCTGGTCGGAGTCCGCACCACGCCGTGCGCACGCCTTGCGCTACGCGGAACCATCGCCGGTCCAGAGCCTGGCGCTCGAGCACACCGTCGAACGGATCGACGCGCTCGGCCAGGACGCCGTGCTGGTCGGCAACCGGGGATCGGACCTGCTGTTCACGCCGGTGCGGCTCGCCGCGCGTGCAAGCCTCCATGCGCCATACGTGCAGCGGGAGGCTGCGCAGGGCGACGACCGCACGCACGGCTTCTTCTACCGCGCCGACGACGAAGCCTCGGGCGTGCTCGGGCTGCCCATCCTGCGCCGGGGCGATAGCGGCGAGGACGCGGGCGTTCTCTACCTGCGCAACCGGCGACTGGCGCTGTCGCGGCTCGGCACGCTCGACGCACGTCGTGCGCGCATTAACGAGGACGGCTGTCGCGCGAGCTGCGTCGACTGGTACGGGAACGCACGCCCGATCTTCATCGGCGAGCGCGTGTTCGCGCTGCTGGGCTACGAGATGGTGGAAGGCCGCATCGAGGGCGAGCGCGTGGTCGAGCGCCGCCGCGTCGACTTCACGCCCGCCGCGGCCGTCGCGGTGATGGACTGACGCCGCCGCCGGGGATCCGCATCCCGCGGATCCCCGGCGCCCTCTCCCTCCCGTCCCACCGGGTCCTGCGTGTGTGTCTTCAGCGCGCCGCGGTGCGCTCGAGGTCCACGCCCGATGCGGTGCCGGCCAGCGCGTCGGCGCGCCCAGCGGGCTCCAGGCCGGTCACCGGATTGACCGGGATCCGGTCGCCCGGGTGCACGACCGCGAGGCTGTGCGAGGTCTCGTCCGCGATGACCACCATCATGTCTCGCTCGGTGATGGCGAACAGCTTCTCGGCGAAGGCGTGCGGCAGGCGCACGCAGCCGTGCGATGCCGGGTAGCCCGGGATCTGGCCCGCGTGCAGCGCGATGCCGTCCCACGTCAGCCGCTGCATGAAGGGCATCGGCGCATTGTTGTAGAGGTTCGAGAAGTGCCGACGGCGCTTTTCGAGGATCGGGTACGTGCCCGTCGGCGTCTCATGCCCGGGCTTTCCGCTGCTGATCGTCGAGCGGCCGACGCGCACGCCGTCGGCGTACACGTGGGCCATCTGCTCGGGCAGGCTCACCACGACCACGATGCGGCTGCCCTCCGCGGGCTCGTCGAGCCACTCGTACTGCCCGGGCTTGAGGTCCCCCGTGCGCGTCTCGACCCCGGCCTGCGGGAGCGCGGCGTCGCGGGCGATGGCGGGCGCCGCAGTGGCGGCGAGGAGCGCGACGAGCAGCAGGCGCAGCGGGAAGCGGGAAGTTTTCATGGCGAAGTTCGCGGTCGTGTCCATGGCTCACGACGCTAGCCACCGACGCATCACGACCCGCTTGACCTTCGCCACCGCCGGCTAAACCGGAGGGGCGAAAACGCGCGTAAGTGGTGCGCGTTCGTCACCCGTATTCCACCTCGCGCGCCGCGCGCTGAATCGGTCGCCCACGCCGGCCATGGCGCGGCCTCCGCACCCGCATGCGAGCATCCGGCCACCCCCCTCGAGAGCGACCCCGATGACCGGATGGCCCGGCTGGAGCGAGCGTGACACGCTGGTGCTGCCCGTCGGCGACGCGCCGCCCGGCGCCCCGGTCGACGTGTTCGGTCGCCGGTTCGATCCCAAGGACGAGCTGCACGTCACGCTGGTCGGCACCGCGCTGGGGCGCGAACTCCGCAGCGTGTTCGGTACCCGGCTGGAGGCGGCGACGCGTCCGGCCTTCGAGGTGCTCGACTGGTCGATCGGGCGAACCGGCGCGGGCGCGCTGATCGAGATGCCTGGACGTCGCGACGACGGGGCGCGGGGCACCCTCGCCTCGATCGTCGAGTTCGTCGACCTGCCGGCGATGGCGCACTTCCATCGCTGGCTCGGTGGCCTGGTCGGCCGCCAGCTGCCGGTGCCGCCTGCGCACATCACCCTCTACACGGACGGCTGCGCCAAGGGAATCGGCATCGCGACGGCGCGAAAACTGCGCGGGATCACGCGTGCCCGCATCGACGTGCGGGCCCTCGCGGATCGCTAGGGCGGGAGGGGCCTCACGCCGCGAACTTTTTCCATAGCGAGTCGAACTCGCCGGCGAAACAGCGCACGAGGTAAGCGTCCGCGCTCACCACGAGATTCTCGTTGTTGCTGGTGGATGCCGAGCGCGTCCAGTTGAAGCTGCCGTTGGCCAGGCGTTTGCCGTCGAACAGCGCGAACTTGTGGTGCATGTGGAAGCTGGACGCGTCCATGCGCACCTCGATCCCGGCCTCGATCAGCCGGGCGACGTCGCTGCCGGTGTCGAAGCGCTTGTCGTCGTCCGTGATCACCCGCACCCGCACGCCGCGGCGATGCGCGTCGAGGAGCGCGTCGGTGAGGCGATCATCGGCGATCGTGAAGACACAGGCGTCGATCGCATCGCGGCTGGTGGCGCACATCTCGCGGAGCTTACGCACCGCGGCGTCGCCGGGACTGAAGAAGGCCGTGGTCGGCGCCGCGGCGGCGACGGCATTGATCTCCAGCGTGCGCACCACGGCCTCGAGCCACCGCAGCACGTCGGCCGGGCGCGCCGACCCCTGCTCGAGCGCGTCGCGGGCGATGTCGAAGGCGCGGCCACGCATGTAGCGGAGCAGGTCGGCATCGACCCGTGCACCCACGTCGCGCAGCTCGTGCCGCTCGTCATCGTCCATCCGCAGGTCGGCGGCCTGCGCGCGCAGCAGCGCGTCCAGGCGCTCGAGCTCGGCCTGCACGGATCAGGTTCCGGTCCGGCGGGCGATGCGCGTCATGGGGCTCACGCCTGCGCCTCGGCCGTGGGCTGCGCGAGCCGCTTCTGCACGTCCTCGCGCATGCGCGCGAGGTCCTGTTCGGCCTGTGCGCGCTTTTCCATGCCCTCGCGGTGGATGCGGCGGACGTCCTCCACCGTCTGGATCAGTTGCTCATGCACGTGCTGCAGCGTCTCCACGTCGATCACGCCGCGCTGGTTGGCGCGGGCGGTGGCGACCGAGTTCTCCCGAAGCAGGTCGGCGTTGCGGCGCATCAGTTCGTTCGTCGCGTCGTCGATCGCGGTGGCGAGCTCGACCGCGTTCTTCTGCTCGTGCAGCGAGAGCTGGATCGCGAAGCTGCGCTTCCACGCCGGGATGGTGATGTCGCGCACCGCCGCGAACTTCTCGATCAGCTGGATCGCATTGGCCTGGATCATGCGGATCATCGGCAGCGACTGGTCGGCCGCGTGCTGCAGCAGCACGAGGTCGCCCACGCGCTTGTCGAGCAGGCGCAGCGCGGTGTCGAGCTCGGACCGGCGCGTACGGCTCTCGGGATCCTCGGCGCCCTCGAGCGACCCGCGCTCGCGCTCCAGCTCGGCGAGGCGGAGCTTGCCGGCGACGACGTGCATGCCGAGCTCGCGGCGCTCCTCGACGACGATCTCGTGCATGCGGTCGAAGTCGACGACGCGCTTGCGGAGGTCCTCCTGCTGGCGCGTGATGTCGCGCATCAGCTGCTCGATCTGCTGGTTGGTCGAGCTGAACTTCTGCACGAGCTCGCCCTTGGCATCGCGCATGCGGTCGATGATCGGCCCGATCACCGGCAGCTTGGAGCGGCCGGCGAAGCCGCGCAGGTTCAGCGTGCGCGCGATGCGCACGACCTCGCCGAGCTTGACACCGGTCTCGTCGAGGTCGCGGTTGCGCACCTGGTCGAGCAGCTGGCTCGCGAACTGCGTGGTCTTGGTCGCCGCCTGGCCGCCGAAGGCGTGGATCTGGGAGGGGGCGACGTCGGCGAGGGAATGGCGGATGGCCTCGATGCGCTCGCGGTCGGCGGTCGCGAGGCCCAGTGCGCGCAGGTTCGCTTCGTCGAGCAGCGGGTCGTGGGACATCGTGGCGAGGTCGGTGCTGGACGTGCTCATGGAGGGGCTTCCTCGGACGGCGTGTTCGGAATCGGAGTGTCGCCGCGGACGGCGAGGTGGTCGAGCTCGTCCCGCAGGCGCGCGATGCGCCCGAGGCCGGGATCGGTGAGCTGGCTGCGCGCGGCCTGCGCGGCGCGGTGCTGGTGCCAGAGCGGCACGAGCACGTCGCGCAGCTCGCGGTGGCGTTCGAGCAGGTGCGTGGCCGAGGCGCACACCAGCTCCAGCTGGGCGGCCGTCAGCATCCACCCCTGCTGCGTGGCCTGCACGGCGCGCAGCCCGGGAGCATCGGGTGCGGCCGCTGCCAGCAGGTCGCCCAGGCGGGCGGCTTTCGCGCGTAGCCCCCGGCCGGCCGCGTCGACGTCCTCGCGATAGCCGGCGAGGGCCTCGGCGGCCTCGCGGCACCGCTCCAGGAGCAGGCGCAGGCGGACGTCCGGGGCGTCGGGATGCGCGCGGCGTACGAGGTCACGGCCGAGGATGCGGTCGATCAGGCGGGGCGTCGCCGTGGGCGCGAGCACGTCCATGGCGTCGCGCATCGCCTCCAGCAGCGGCTCGGCCGGCCGGCGCGCCAGCAGCGCATGGAGCCCGGGTGCGTCGACGGAGCGGATCAGGCCGTCCATGGTCGCGCGCCAGGCGTCGGCCGCCATCGACGTGTCCGGCGCGGGCGGCGTCGCGCTCACCGCACCTCGGGGACGCCGGGCACCGACGGGGTGGCCGCGTGCAGCCGCGCGAGCGCCTCGTCCAGGCGCAGCTCGTCGGGCGTCGGCGCGTGCGGACGCTTGCGCGCCTCGGCCCGTGCACCGAGCTGGGCGCGGATCGCGCTCGCCAAGTGGAGGACGGCCGCATTGATCTGCGCCTGCCGGTCGTGGCTCGTGCGCACGGCGTCGACCAGCGGTTCCAGTGCGGTGCGCAGCCACGCGGCCGTGCCGTCGCCGGCGGGGGCCGGCGTGGGCTGCGACGACGCCGCCGGGCGTTCGACCGCCTGGCGCAGCAGATCGAGCAGCGTGTCCCAGGGCACGGGCGGCGCGGACGGGGCCGGCGCATCCGTCGCCTGGCCGAGCGCCTGCAGCCCCCCGGCGATGTCGGCCAGCTGGGCCACCACGCGCCCGCCGACGTCGGCCTCGTCGCCGCCCATCGACTTCTCGCGCAGGAAGTCGCGCTTGATCTGGGCCCAGCGCGCCGCCTCCTCGTCGGTGAGCACGCCGCGCAATTCCTTGAGCTTGAGCAGGTTCTCCTCCGCGCCGGCCGTGAGCAGCTGCGCCTCGCCGAGGTAGTGGTCGGAGAGCAGCTGCTGGACCTCGGCCGCGTTCATCACCGGCGAGATCTTCTCCGCCAGCTTGCCCATGTTGCGATAGCTGCCCTGCAGCTTGAACGCCGGCTCGGTGCGGTAGCGGTCGGCCTGCGCGGCGCTCGCGATGTACTGCTGGTTCACGCGGTAGACGACGTCGCGGACCTGGACCAGGCGCTGCAGGGTCGCGACGATCTCGTTGACCTCCGCCGCGCTGTAGGCATGCGTGAGCGCATTGGTGGAGACCTCCTTGCCGCGCGCCTTGTCGACGAGCAGGTAGAGATCGGCGAGGTCGCGCGTGGCCAGCGGCGCGAGGACGGCGTTCGACGTCAGGCTGTTCTCGATGTAGCTGAGCAGGAAGGCCTCTTCCATGCCGCCGAGCACGTCGCCGAGGTTGTAGATGTCGGCGCGGTTGGCGAGCATGTCCGGGATCTTGAAGACCTCGCCGGACTCGGTGTACGGGTTGCCCGCCATCACCACGCAGAACTTCTTGCCGCGCATGTCGTAGGTCTTGGTGCGTCCCTTCCACACGCCCTCGATCCGCCGCGTGCCGTCGCAGAGGGAGATGAACTTCTGCAGGAACTCCGGGTGCGTGTGCTGGATGTCGTCGACGTACAGCATCACGCCGTTGCCCATCTCGAGCGCGAGGTTGAGCTTCTCGAGTTCCTGCCGCGAGGTCGCGTCGGGCGCCTGCGCCGGGTCGAGCGAGCGCACTTCATGTCCGAGCGCCGGGCCATTGACCTTCATGAAGATCAGGCCGAGCCGGTGCGCGACGTACTCCATGAGCGTCGTCTTACCGTAGCCCGGTGGCGAGATCATCATCAGCAGGCCCATCAGGTCGCTGCGCTTGCCCTCGCCCACCGTGCCCATCTGCTTGGCGAGGTTGTCGCCGATGATCGGCAGGTAGACGTCGTTGATGAGCCGGTTGCGCACGAACGAGGTCAGCGGGCGCGGCTGGAACTCCGACAGCCGTAGAGACTCGCGCTCGCGCGTGGCGATCTCGTGGCGGAGCGCGTGGTAGCGGCGCAGGCGCGGGAGCACGTGCGTGCGGTGCGCCGCGAGCCGGGCGAGGAAATCGTCGGCGGCGAAGGCCATGCGGCCGCCCTGGATGCGCGGGTGCTCGCCGAGGAGGCCCTCGAGCGTCGTGCGCAGCACCGCGTCGTTCGGCCGGCGCGCGGGCGAATTCCGCGTCAGCAGCCACGCGGCCGCCTCAGGCACGACGTCGGCCAGGGACGCGAGCGACGCATCGGAGACGAGCGCCTCGAGCCAGTGCGCGACATGCGCCCAGCGCCGGCCGGGGGCCGATGCGGGATCGAGGCCACGGTCGAAGCCCTCGCGCAGCTTCGCGGCCGCGAGGCGCGCATCGAGGGCATCGACGAGGTCGCGCGCGGGCCGCGACAGCACGAAGGCGGGGTCCGGGCGCACCAGCTCGTCGATCAGGTACGCGGCCGCCGCCGCGGCATGCGCAGCGAGCGGCAGCCCACCGTCGGTGGCGAAGCCCTCCAGCCGGGCGGCGACCTCGGCGTCCAGCGCCTCCCACGCCGTGCGCGCACCGAACAGGTCGCGCATCGCGCGCGCGCTCTCGGCGCGGGCGCGCCACTCGGCGACCCCCGGCTGCGTGCCCTCGGCCGCCCAGAAGAGCACGGCGAGCGCACGCGGGGCCGGCGCATGGATGAGTTCGCCCGCCTGCGTGCGCTGCAGCAGGAAGGTGCGCAGGATCAGCGCGGCGTCGGCATCGTGGATACCGCGTTCGTAGCCATCGCGGTAGCGTGGGGCGGCGAAGTCGCGCACGAGCTTGGCGAGCGCCTCCGGCTGCGCGCTCGCGGTCTGCAGCGCGGCCATCGACAGCCCGTCGCGCCCGGCCCCGGCCGCGGCGAGGACTTCGCCAGCGAGGTACTCGCCGCGGTAGAGCGCCGGCGATTCGGACTCCACGCTCGCCTGCCAGCAGTCGCGCAGCTCGGCCAGCTCCGCATTCTCGATCGGCTCGAAGTAGTCGGTGCCGGAGAGATGGAAGGCGAGACTGTCGCCCCGCGGCAGGATGGTGAGGTCCAGCGGCTGCGTGTTGACGCTGAAGCGGTGGCGGCCGAGGCGGATGACCGCACCGTCGCCCTCGAACAGGTCGCTGCGGTCGCGCAGTGCGCGCACGGCCTGGTCGCGCGCGCTCTTCAGGCGCGATTCGACGTCGTCGGCCTTGACGCTGTCCTTGAGCTCACGCAGGCGCGCGGCCAGCTCGCGCAGCTTGAGGATCAGCGGATCACCAGCGAAGAAGGCGTTGAGCTCGTCGGCGGTGGCGAACTTCTCGGTACGCCGCCCCAGGCCCTTGAGGATGCGGTCGGCCGCATCGAGCACGGCCTGCGCCTTGCGCTGGCGCTCGTCGATCAGCGCCTGCTTGTGCGCATCGAAGGCCTCCAGCAGCTCCTCGCGCTTGGACAGGATGTCGCCGAGGAACTGCTCGTGCTCGCCGAACTGGCTCTCGAGCTCCTCGAGCTGCACCAGCAGGCGGGAAAGCTGCTCGTCGGCGCGCTCGGGATCGGTGGCCAGGCCCAGCGCGCTGGTGATCGCCTGCCCGAACAGGGTGAACTGCGCCCCGAACTGCGCGACCGACTCGGCCGAGCCGAGGCTGCGGCGGCGCTGCTCGGCGCGGGCGCGCGCCTGGTTGAGGCGGGCGTAGATCCCGGAGATCGCGTCGACGACGCGCGTGCGCTCGGTGGCGTCCTCGACCTTCAGCCCGGCCATCAGCTCGGTGAGCATGTCGAGGTCGCCCGACATCGCCTTCAGCCCCTCGAGCTGCTCGGCCAGCTGGCGCGAGGTGGCCGCCTGCTGGGCGAGTGCATCCAGCTCCTCGACGCGCCGCGCGAACGGCGCGAGTGCGGTGTCGCCGGCGAGGAAGGCCCCGGTGGCGGCGCCGATGCGCGCATGCGCGGCCTCGAGGTCCGCGCCCATCGCGTCGATCGCGGCGACGTCGATGTAGCGCTGCTCACGAATGGTGAGCAGGTGGCCGCGCTGGCGGGTAATCGAATTGAGGGCGTCGACGTACTCCTGCACCTGCGTCCACGTGTCAGGCAGCAGGCGCGCGATGAGCGCCTTGTGCTCGGCGCGGGCGGCGGCGAGCGCGGCGTCCGACTGGCGCCGGATGCCCTCGACCTTCTCGAACTCGTCCAGCACCGCCTCGCCGGTGGCGGCGATGTCCCGCAGCAGCGTGGCGGCGCCATGACAGTGGGCGTCGTCGATCCAGTGGTGCGCATCGAACAGCCGGCGCGTGTCGCGCGCGAGCAGCTGGTAGCGCTGGATGGAGATCTCGGAGCTGTCGATGCCGCGGGCGAGCTCGAGCAGGCTCGAGATGCCGCGCACCAGCTCGGCATTGCCGAGCCGGCCCATGAAACTGGTGCCCGCCGGGCGCGCCGCCGCGAACTCGTCGGAGACGAACGGGGTCTGCCAGACCTGCATCGGATGCACGCGCGTCGGGCCGTCGCCTTCGGCATGGAACAGCACCATGCGGCCGTCGGGCAGCACGGCGTGGCCGTGGCCGAACAGCGGCGTCTGCAGGCGGCGCTGGATCAGGTTGTAGACGAACAGCGCGCTGCGCCCTTCCTCGCGCTCGTAGAAGACGTACATGACGTCCTCGCCGTTCGGCGAGCGGATGGCGCGCTGGAACTGCATGCCCTCCATGGCCGCGTCGAAGGCCTTGTGCTCGCCGTTCTGCAGGGTGTAGCCGCCGGGATAGATGATCCCGTGGTCCTCCGGCAGCTGCACGCAGGCCTGCACGATGGCGTCGTTGCGCAGCACCTTGCCGGTCAGCGTGTTGTAGACGTAGCCGCGCGTCGCCGTCTCGCGGTAGGGCAGCACCCGCAGCAGGATCAGCGAGCCGACGCGCGCGAAGTCGAAGGTGGCGTCGTCGAGCGACTGGGTCTTGTCCTCGACGGGCTCGGAGTAGATCCCCTGGCCGGTCTCGGTGTTGTTCTCGACCTTGATGGTGAGGTCGCCGCCGGTGGTCTCGACGAACAACGTGTCCAGCACGTTCAGGTGCGGGAAGCGCCCGCTGACCATCAGCTCGCGCGTGGCGCGTGTCCACTCGAAGTCGAACGGCGGCGGCAGCACCAGGTCACGCTCGCCGCGGGCATCGATGTAGGTGGCCTCACCCGCCGGCGAGATCGCCCAGCGGAAGACGCGCACGTCGGTGCTGCGCTCGCCGATCTGGAACGCCGCCAGCAGCTTGCCGCCGGCGACGTCCAGCTGCAGCAGGCGCGCGTTCTTGTAGTAGGCATAGAGCTCGGTGAAGTCGCGCACGAACTGCGCGTCGCCGAGGAAGCTCGTCGCGGGGTCGACCGGCGCGACGTCGACGCCCTCCGCCCCTTCGACGAGGCGGTAGAGCCCGAAGACGTCCTCCACGCGCGTGGTGGTCTTCAGGCCGAGGAAGACGTTGTAGCCGAACAGCAGCAGGTCGCCGACCGGGACGATGTCGCGGCCGATGCAGTTGTTCTCGGTCCGCACGCGCACGCGGCCGGTGACTTCGAGCCGGCTGTCGCCGAACTCCTTCAGGCGCTCGGCATTGAGCGCCTCGGCGACGCCGCGCAGGCGGGCGCCCTGCTCGGTCAGGCGTCGCCGCAGCACCTCGTAGGCGCCGCCCTCGGCGACGGCTCGGTCGGTGGCGGACGGGGCGGCGTCCTGGACGGACGCGGCGGTTTCCTCGGACATCGGCGTTCCTGCGAATTCCCTTCATGGGCCCGGGCGCATCGCGCGCCCGGGCATTCCTTCGGTCAGGCGACCGGCGCGGCCTTGTCGGCCTTGTCGTGCGCGGCGGTGATCGGCACGACGTCGGCCGGCTCGCCCTCGATCACGCGCTCGCGCGGCTCCGGGCGCGGCACGCCGAGGAAGCGGTGCATGAGGTCCTGCACGATCGGGCTCTTCTCGGCGAAGCCCTCGATCGAGCGGCCGAGCGAGAGCGCCTTGGTGAAGGACTCGAACATGCCGCCGTCGCCGCCCACGAGGTCGATCTGCGCATTGCGCAGCGCCGCGGCGATGACCTCGGCGTTCTCGCGGCTGATCTCCTTGCCGGCGTTGATCGAGGCGATCGCCTGCTCGAGGTGGGTGTCCAGCGTCATGCGGAACTCCTCGTGCGCGCGCGCCGTCTCGCTCAGCGAATCGATCGCGCCGAACTTCTTGGTCAGGCCCTCGGCCTCGGCCGTGAGCTTGCGCAGCGTGACGTTCGCCTCGGCGGTGCCGACGGCCTCGGCCGACGTGGCCTGCGCCTGGCCGAGCTTCGCCTCGCCCTCGGCCTTGGCGGCCAGGTTCTCGGCGAGCACGCGGGCCTCGCTGCTGCCCTGCTTGTAGGTGGCCTCGGCCTTGGCTTCGATGACGCGCGCCTCGGCGATGCCGACCTTCTCGATCGCGGCGGCGCTGGCTTCCCGCACCTGCGCCTCGGCCAGGCCCGGCGCGGCCTTCTCGGCGCGGATGCCCTCGGCGAGCACGCGCTTGGCCTCGGCCTCGCGGTTGGCGGCCTCGAGCTCGGCCTGGGCGATCGTGGTGAGCTCCACGGCGCGGTGCTTGGCCGCGGCCTCGGCGGCCTCGGCCTCCTTGATCGTGCGCAGCAGCTGCTCCTCGGCCTCGGCCTGGGCGGCGAGCACCTTGGCCTGCTTCTCGCGCTCGGCCAGCGAGACGGTGCGCACTTCCTTGATGCGCTCCTCCTCGATCGCCACCGTCTTGTCGATGGCGATGCGCTCGCGGGTGATGTTGGCGACGTCCATCTTGCCGGTCTCGACGACCTTGTCGCGCTCCACGCCCTGCAGCTGCACCTCGCGCTCGGTGGTCACCTTCTCCAGCTCGCGGGCGCGCGTCACACGCTCGGCCTCGATGGCGACGGCGCGCTGGCGGTTCTGCTCGGCGACCTCGACCTCGCGCTGCACGTTCTGGTTGCGGATCTGGATCTTCTCCTCCGCCTCCAGGCGCGCCTGCTCGGCGATCAGGCGCTGCTCTTCCTTGACACGCAGCGTCTCGGCCTCCTCGCGCGCGCGGATCGTCTCGATCTCGCGCTGCTGGCGCGCCTCGGCCTCGGCCTGCTGGCGCTCGAGGGCGAGCGTGGCCTCCCGGGCCTCGACGTTCTTCTTGGTGATCGCGAGCTTCTCGTTCTGCTCGAGCTCGTTGGTCACCACGTTCTGCGTCGCGGTGATCTCCGTGATCTTGCGGATGCCCTGCGCGTCCATGATGTTGTTCGGGTCGAGCTCGGACTTCTTGGTCTGCTCGAGGTAGTCGATCGCGACGTCCTCCAGCACGTAGCCGTTGAGGTCGTTGCCGATGACCTTGATGATCTCGTCGCGGAAGGCCTGGCGCTGTTCGAACAGGTCGATGAAGTCGAACTTCTTGCCGACGGTCTTGAGCGCCTCGGAGAACTTGGCGTTGAACAGCTCGTCCACCGCGTGGCGGTCGGAGGCGCGGTCGGCGCCGATGGCCTTCGCCACGCGCAGCACGTCCTGCTGCGTCTCGTTGACGCGCAGGTAGAAGGCCACGGTGATGTCCGCGCGCATGTTGTCGCGGCAGATCAGCCCCTCGCGGCCACGGCGGTCCACCTGCAGCGTGATCAGCGAGATCCGCATGTGCTCGGCCTTGTAGAGCACGGGGATGATCAGCCCGCCGGTGAAGCGCACCTTCGGCGTGGAGCTGAGGTCGTTGACGATCAGGGCGGTGCCCTGCTCGACCTTGACGTAGAAGGCCTTGAACAGGCCGAACAGGCCGAGCATCACCACGAGCAGGAGGCCCGCGCCGATCAGGAACGGCAGCACCATGGACACACTCATTTCCAACTCTCCTTGAAGAACGCTTACAGGCTCTGGAACTGCTGTTCCGACATCACGCGGTAGGCATGCTGGGCATCGAGGTATTCGATCAGCACGACCCGGTCGCCGCGCTTGAAACGGCCGGGTTCGGTATCACGGATCTGCAGGATCAGGCCGGCGCCGCCGTCGTCGACGGAGGCCATGCCGTAGCCGGCGTCGACGTCCGGCGTGGTCACCACCGCCACACGGCCGAGGATCGAGGGATCGACCGGAGGGCGCAGGCGCAGCAGCATGCGGCTGACCGGGCGCAGCAGCAGCGAGGTCGCGAGCACGCCCGGCACCAGCATCGCCACGGCGACCGCGAGCCCGACCAGCACGCGCAGCCCGTCCGGCAGGTGGCGCAGCAGCATCAGCTGCACGAAGTAGCAGCCGATCCAGCCGACGAAGGCCAGCACGGTGAGCACGACCATCACCGGCACGCCGGAAAGGCCGAGCCGCGCGACCATCGCGGCGATGCCGCTGGCGTCGCCATCGCCGTCGCCGCCCAGCAGCCCGTCGGGGCCGTCGGCATCGACCAGGCCGGTCGCGGCGAGCAGCCAGTACACGATGCAGACCGCCAGCAGGATGCTGTAGGCGAGCGTGGGCAGGCTCAGGACCGTGGTCAGGAAGTCGTTCATGGGTTCGGGCGCGTAGGACGTGCGGTGCGGGCACGGGTGCGGCGCGGAGGCTCCGGCTCGAGGGCGGCGAGCCGGTCGCGGATCCGCGCCAGCACGGCCTGGGTCTGCGCCTCGCGGTCGTCGATGCCGGCCGCGCGCAGGCGCGCATCGAGGTCCGTCGCGTCGCTCTCGAACGCGGGCGTGTCGGCGGCGGCGGAGCGCGCGCCCGCCTGGCGGCGCGCGCGCATCAAGGATTCGATCGCCGTCTGCGGCAGGTTCGAGGCGCCGGGATGGCGGCCGGCGACGGTCTCCTGCGCCCGCTGCACCGCCTCCGCGGTGCGCAGCACGTCGAGCTGGTGGCGCAGGCGCCGCTGGTGGTTCTCGCCATGCTCGACCAGCTGCGCCATCTGCGCGATGCAGGCATCGAGGCCCTGCATGAGGGCGGACTCGTCGTCACGGATCTGCTCGAGCTGCACGATCGCCGCGGCGACCTCGCGCGCGAGCGATGCCTGCCCCGCCTGCAGCGCGGCGACGGCCTGCGCCTCGCGCTCGAGCACCTTGGCGACGGCGGCGTCGTGGCGCTCGCTCGCCGTCAGGCGGCGCGCCTTGAATTCGGCGAGGCGCGCACGCCACTCGTGCAGGCGCACGTCGGCCTCGCGGATCTCCTCGTCCAGCGCCCGCTGCGCGGCGTTGCCGGCGATCGACTCGCCGATCTCCGCCACCTGCTCGCGCACGAGCTCGAAGATGCGTCCGAGCGCCTTCATGCGGCCAGGCCCTCGAGCACGTCGGGACGCAGGAACGGCGCATAGGCATCGGCCGCGGCGAGCACGTTGTCGGCGAGGGTCTCGATCTCGAACAGCACCTGCGGAAGCGTGGACTGCGGGCCGAGCGAGCCGAACATGATGTAGCAGGGCCGGCCCGCGATCGGCTCGATGCCGAGCGTGGAGAGCGGCAGCATCTTGTGGGTGCGCAGCACGTGGGCATTGAACGCGGCGGGGTCGACCACGTCATCGACCGGCCACATCAGCGCCTCCACGGTGATCTGCTCCGCACCGATCGCGACGAACACCGGCAGGTCGCCGAAGTCGTGCATCACGAGGTGCAGACTGGGTTCGGCGCCGTCGAGCACCTCGACGCCGATCCGCCCTTCCTGCACCGGCCGGCTGCCCAGGAGCGCGGCGCCGAGGCTGGCGACCGTCCAGCCCCGGAAGGCCCGATCGGGATCCGCCTCCCCCGCCGCCTCGGCCGGCTCGCGCAGGCGCTTCTCGAAGGCCGCGAGCTCGGAGGCGCGCTCGGGGCGGATCCAGACGTCCTTCTTCACGAGGCCGGCGCGGCGCATGCGCTCGCGGAATTCGCGGACGTATTCGGTCGAGGACTTGGCGCGGGCGTCTTTCATGGAAGCAATACCGTACCTTGCATGAAAGCATTCATGTGCGTTCAGGTTCGGTTTTCCGACGGACGGTTTCGGGCGACGTGGTCTCACAGGCTGCGACGGCCCTGCGGCCCAATCCGCCTCCCGATGACGGAGGTGGCCATGACGGAGCACGGACTGGCGGTACGGAACCGGCCCACCCCGGACGGCCCCACCGGCGATGGCGCGTTCCCGACCTCGCTCTCGCCCCGCAGCGACCGCCGCGACGGTGCCGGGCTCACGCAGGCGCTCGCCCGCCGCTACGGCGACCGCATCACCGGCCACTTCTCGATCCCGGGCCGGGAGGGCCGCTATGCCGAGCTGCCGGCGGACGTGCCGGGGGCGCTGGCGGACGCCCTGAAGGCGCGCGGGATCGAGCGCCTCTACAGCCATCAGGGCGAGGCCTGGGCCGCGGCCCGCCGGGGCGAGCACCTGGTCGTCGTGACGCCGACGGCCTCGGGCAAGTCGCTGTGCTACACGCTCCCCGTGGTCACCGCGGCGATGGAACGCGGCGCCAAGGCGCTCTACCTGTTCCCGACCAAGGCGCTCGCGCAGGACCAGGTGGCCGAACTGCTCGACCTCTCGCGCGCCGGCGACCTCGGCCTGAAGGCCTTCACCTTCGACGGCGACACGCCCGGCGATGCACGGCAGGCGATCCGCCTGCACGGCGACATCGTGGTGAGCAATCCCGACATGCTCCACCAGGGCATCCTGCCGCATCACACCAAGTGGGCGCAGTTCTTCGAGAACCTGCAGTACGTCGTCATCGACGAGGTGCACACCTACCGCGGCGTGTTCGGCAGCCACGTCACCAACGTGCTGCGCCGGCTCAAGCGCATCTGCGCCTTCTACGGCTCGAACCCGCAGTTCATCCTGTGCTCCGCCACCATCGGCAATCCGCAGCAGCATGCCGAAGGCCTGATCGAGGCGCCGGTCACCGCGATCACCGAATCGGGCGCGCCCACCGGCGACAAGCACGTGCTGCTGTGGAACCCGCCGGTGGTCAACCCCGACCTCGGCCTGCGCGCCAGCGCGCGCTCGCAGAGCAACCGCATCGCGCGGCTGGCGATCAAGTCCGGCCTGAAGACGCTCGTGTTCGCGCAGACACGACTGATGGTCGAGGTGCTGACCAAATACCTCAAGGACGTCTTCGACAACGATCCGCGCAAGCCGCCCCGCATCCGGGCGTATCGCGGCGGCTACCTGCCGACCGAGCGCCGCGAGGTCGAGCGCTCGATGCGCGCCGGCAGCATCGACGGCATCGTGAGCACGTCGGCACTCGAGCTCGGCGTCGACATCGGCGCGCTCGACGTCGTGGTGCTCAACGGCTATCCGGGCTCGGTGGCCGGCACGTGGCAGCGCTTCGGCCGTGCGGGGCGCCGGCAGCAGCCGAGCCTCGGCGTGCTGGTCGCCAACTCGCAGCCGCTCGACCAGTACGTCGTGCGCCATCCCGAGTTCTTCATCGATGCATCGCCGGAACATGCGCGCATCGCGCCGGACCAGCCGCTGATCCTGTTCGACCACATCCGCTGCGCGGCGTTCGAGCTGCCGTTCGTGGCGGACGAGCGCTTCGGCCCGATCGAGCCGGAGCTGTACCTGGAAGCGCTCGCCGAGAGCGAGGTGGTGCACCGCGAGGGCGACCGCTGGGAGTGGATCGCCGACAGCTATCCGGCCAATGCGGTCTCGTTGCGTAGCGTCGCCGATGGCAACTTCGTCGTCGTCGACCGCACCGACGGGCGCCAGCAGATCATCGCCGAGGTCGATTACTCCGCCGCCGCGCTCACGCTGTACGAGGGCGCGATCCACATGGTGCAGTCCACGCCCTACCAGGTAGAGCGGCTCGACTGGGAGGGCCGCAAGGCCTACGTCACGCGCACGTTCGTCGACTACTACACGGATTCCATCGACTACACCAAGCTCAAGGTGCTCGCCGAGTTCGACCGCGCGAACGCCGGCGACGGCTCGTCGCACCACGGCGAGGTGCATGTGGTCCGGCGCGTGGCCGGCTACAAGAAGATCCGCTACTACACGCACGAAAACATCGGCTACGGCCCGGTCACGTTGCCCGACCAGGAACTGCACACGACGGCGGCGTGGTGGCAGTTGCCGCAGCCGCAACTGCTCGCCTGGTTCGCCTCGCGGCAGGATGCGCTCGACGGCTTCCTCGGCGCCGGCTACGCGCTGCACGTGGTCGCCACGCTCGCGGTGATGGCCGAGGCGCGCGACCTGCAGAAGGCGGTCGGCAATGGCGACGGCGCATGGTTCGCCACGGCCGACGCGAATGGGCGCGGCCAGCTGCGCGGTGCGGAAGGCCAGGAGCTCGCGCCGTTCGAGCTGCAGCAGTTCGTGCCGACGATCTACCTCTACGACAACTTCCCGGGCGGGGTCGGCCTGTCCGAGCCGCTGTGGACGCGCCAGGCCGAGCTCGTGCAGCGCGCGATCGAGCTGGTCGAGCGCTGCGACTGCCGCGCGGGCTGCCCGGCCTGCGTCGGCCCGGTGCTCGCGGCGGACGAGGAAGGCGAGGCGTCGACGTCACCCAAGTCGCTCGCGCGTCGCGTCCTGCAGCGCCTCGCTCACCCGTCGAGCGGGACGTTGGCGGCGGGCACGCCTACGGTCGTGGCGCGGGACGCATGAGCCACGCCGTCCACGTCGCGGCGGTCGCCGTGCCCCCGGCGGTCGGGCGAACGGGCGAGGGCGCATGACGCTCACGCTCGACAGACTGCGCGCGCTCAAGCGCCAGGCCGGGGCAAGCGACGCGCCCGCGCCGACGGCCTCCTCGGTCCCGTCGGCCCTGCGGGAGCCGCCGTCGCCCGCCACCACACCGCCCTCGCCCACATCCGCGGCGCCATGGGACGCGGTCCTCGCGGAGGATGCGCGCGCACGCGCCGTCGATCCGACGTGCGACGCACCTGCGCCCGCTGCGCCCTCCCGGATGGCCGAGGCCACGGCATCGCGCTCGCAGGACATCGGCGCCCTGCGCCGCCTGCTCGGCCTGCGCGATCGGCACGACGCGCCCCGGCCACGACCGCGCCACGTCGATCGCGCGCTGCCCGGCACCGAGATCGACGACGGCCTGTGGCTCATCGAATCGCACGTCGCGCACGCGCCACCCGACGCGCCGCTGCCGCTCGCGTTCGCGCGCCGCGAGGGGCATGTCGCCGCGGGCGACCTGCTGTTCTTCGACACCGAGACGACCGGGCTCGCCGGCGGCACCGGCACCCGCGCCTTCATGATCGGCGCGGCGGACTGGCACGCGGGCGCGCTGCGCATCCGCCAGCTGCTGATCGCGAACATGGCGGCCGAGCGCGCGATGCTCCGCACCTTCGCCTCATGGCTGCGCCCGGAAACCACGCTCGCGAGCTACAACGGCCGCAGCTACGACGCGCCGCTGCTGCGCACGCGCTACCGCCTCGCGCGCCTGAAGGATCCGCTGCTCGGCCTCGAGCACCTCGACCTGCTCCATCCATCGCGCCGCCGCTGGCGCGGCCGTTGGGAGAACTGCCGGCTCGCGACGATCGAGCGCGAGGCCCTGCGCATCCTGCGCGAGGACGACCTGCCGGGCTCGCAGGCCCCTGCGGCATGGCTGTCCTACCTCCGCGGCGGGGATGCGGTGAACCTGCGGCGCGTGGCCGGGCACAATCGCCAGGACGTGGCGACGCTCGCGCAGCTGCTCCTGTCGCTCTGCGCTGAACCACCTGAACGCCCTTGACATTTTGAACACGAGCCGTTCCGGACGCTGAACCTACCCACCTTCCCGGGATAGGCCGTCATGTCCGTCAATGGAACCGCACGCGAAGGCGATTGGACCCGTCTCGTGGTCCCGGTCGCGGTGCTCGTCGCCTCCGTCGCCGCCTGCAGCGTCATGCCCCCCGCCGGGGCGAGCGCGCGCGCCCCGGTGTGTCAGCCCGACGGCGCCGAGAGCATGATCGGCCGCGCCGCGAGCGCGCCCATCGTCGAACAGGCCCGCACCGCGAGCGGCAGCCACAGCGTGCGCCTGGTGATGCCCGGCGAGCCGCAGCCCCAGGTCGAGCAGCTCGACCGCCTGGTCCTTCATCTCGACGAGCGCAGCCTGATCACCCGCGCGACCTGCGGCTGAACCCGCACGCACGGCGTTGACGCCGACGGTACGGCGGGCCGCCAGAATCGGGGCTCCGACCCACCCGAGGTGCCGCATGAAGCTGCGCGTCCTGCTGTCCGCGATCGCCCTTCCGACGATACTGGCCGCCTGTACCACGACGGCCGCGCCCCCCATGTCCGATCCGCAACCGCCGGCGCAGGCCAGCTGCAATCACGAGGCCGCCACGTCGATGGTCGGCCAGCTCGCCACGCCCGCGAACGTCGAGCGCGCGCGTCAGCTCGCCGGCGCGCGCACCGCGCGGGTGCTGAAGCCCGGGCAGATGGTGACGATGGAATACATCGAAGGCCGACTGAACATCGACGTCGACGCCAAGAACGTGATCATCGCGGTGCGCTGCGGCTGATCCCCAGCCATCGCGACCGGGCCCTGGCGTCGGCCTTGGCCCGGTCGCGACCGGCTCGGCGGGCGGCCACGAGCGCGTGCACCCGTCAGTTGTTCTTGATGTTCGAGCGCGAGGTGTTGATGACGGTGCGCGCCGCCGCGTCCGCCGCGGGGCAGACGCCATCCGGTTCCGCGAGCGCCACCGTCGTCCAGCCGTCGGCGTCCGCGCTCGGCGCGGGCACGGTGGAGATGCGGATGCGCGGCAGCAGCTCCCGGAACTGCGGCGTCGACGGGCCCCACTCCTTCACCGGGTGCGCCGCCTCCTTCTTCCGGCGTCCGGTCGCCAGGCCGCTGCCCGCCTCGCGCGCGGTGACGACGTCGAGCCGCAACGCGGCCGCGCCGAGGCGCGATCCTTCGCAATGCAGGCGAAGCACCGCCGCATCGCCGAGTCCATCGCCGTCGCTGTCGGCGCTCGAGCGCGTCTTGACGTAGATGGGCCCGGCGTTCGCGGGTCGGGCGACCCCCTCGACCTTCAGGTAGACGTCCGCGCTGGCGGCGGACGCGGTGGCGGTCACCAGCAGGGTGGCGAGCAACAGGACGGTGCGCATCGGCGATCTCCCATGGGTCGCGAGCGAGCGTGAACCCGAGGGCGCGGCGCGGCAATGCATCGCGAGCGCCCGCCGACGAATGGCCGTACCGCGGGCCGCCTGCGATCAGGTCGCGGCGGCAGCGTCCGCGACGGGCATGTGCGGACCCCGGACGCGACGCGGCGCACGCGAGGTGGCGCGATCGGCGGCGCTCGCGCGGCGGGGCGCGCGGACGATGCTCCGTGCCTTGCGCGCGGGTCGGCTGGTCCGCGCCGCCTCGCGCCGGGCGGCGCGCAGGAAGGTCAGCGCAGCGCGTTCCCACGCGCGGGCGTTCCGCGGACTCGCGCCCAGCGCCTGCAGCCGGCCGGCCCGCCACGCGCTGAACACGCAGGGGTCGATGTAGGCCTTGCGGCAGACCGACGGCGTATTGCCCAGGAGCGTGGACACCTCGCCGGCGACCTGCTTCTCGATCGCCGCCAGGGCACGTTCGCTCGCGTCCTCCGGGAGCGGCAGGCTGGCGAGTTTCTCGATCGCCGCCAGCGTGCCGCCCCACGTGCGGAAGTCCTTCGCCGTGAACGACTCGCCCATCGCGTCCCGGAGATAGGCATTCACTTCGCCCGAGTCGACCGGCTGCACGCTGCCGTCGTCGTCGAGGTACTGGAACAGCGCCTGCCCGGGCAGTTGCTGGCATCGCTGCACCAGCTTCGCCAGGTGCCCGTCGTCGAGAACGATCTCGTGTTCCAGCCCCGACTTGCCGCGGAACTTGAACTTCGCGCGGCCGCCGCGCAGGAAGCCCACGTGGCGGTTGCGCAGCGTCGTCAGCCCGAAGGACCGGTTGCTGCGCGCGTAGCAGTCGTTGCCGACGCGGATCAGGGTGCGCGCCATCACCGAGACCACGATCGCCAGCACCTTCTCGCGCGGGAACCCCGACAAGCGCAGGTCGCGCGTGAGCCGGCGGCGCAGCTTCGGCAAGGCCTCGCCGAAGGCGACGATGCGCTCGAACTTGCCGTCGCCGCGCACGCTCGCCCAGTCGGGGTGGTAGCGGTACTGCTTGCGCCCCTTGGCATCGCGGCCGGTGGCCTGCAGGTGGCCCTGCGGATCGGCGCAGATCCACACGTCGGTGTAGGCCGGCGGAATGGCGAGCGCACGGATGCGCGCCAGCGTCTCCTCGTCGCGCACCGGCGTGCCGTCGGGCGCCGTGTACGCGAAGCCCTCGCCCTTCCTGGCGCGGCGGATGCCGGGTTCGGTGTCGCAGACGTAGACGAGCCCGGCCTGCTTCGCGGCCTGCACGCCATCGGCCGGTGCGGGCGCGGTGGACTCCATGGACGACGCAGCATCCGCAGCGCGCCGTCAACGAAGCGCCAATCGGCGCGCGCGGTTCAGCCCGCAGTGGGCGGAGCGGTGCGCGGGGCGTAGCGCACGGCGATCAGCAGGGCACTGCCGAGCACGATCGCGGCGAGGAAGAAGGCGGCGCCCGGCTGGTAGCTGGGCGTGTTCCGGCCGATGAACCAGCCGAACGTGCCGGCGAACATCGCGGGGGCGACGATGCCCGCCAGGCTCACCAGGCTCATGATCGCGCCCTGCATGCGGCCCTGGACCTCCGGGCCGACCTCGCGCGTGATCAGCGCCTGCGTGGCCGGCTGCGCGAGCGCCCAGAGCGAGCTCACCGGCATCGCCGCCAGGAATACCCAGGGCGAGCCCGCGAACGCGTACACGCCGAAGCCGAACACCCCGCAGGCCAGCCCGAGCAGCAGCGTGCGGCGCTCGCCGAGCCGCCTGACCACGCGTCCGACCAGCACCGCATTGACGATCACGCTCAGCACCCCGACGACGGCGAGCACGTAGCCCACCTCCTTCTCGCCCCAGCCGTAGCGCTCGTCGCCGAACAGCACGAACGTGCTCGGATAGACGTAGTGCGCCATGTTGGCCAGCAGCACCACGGCCGCCAGCCCCCACACCTGCGGATAGCGCTTCAGCAGGTGCACCGAGCCCATCGGCTTCGCATGCGACCAGTCGAACGTCGGCGTGCGCCGCTCCTTCGGCAGGGACTCGGGCAGCACGAACAGGCCGTACAGGAAGTTGGCGAGCGCCAGCACCGCGGCCGCCCAGAACGGCAGCCGATGGTCGATGTCGCCCAGGACGCCGCCCATCAGCGGGCCGACGATGAAGCCCAGGCCGAACGCGGCGCCGATCATGCCGTAGCTCTTCGCGCGATCCCCGGGCGCGGTGACGTCGGCGATGTAGGCATTCGCCGTGGTGAAGCTCGCGGAGGTGATGGCGGAAATGATGCGGCCGACCATCAGCCACGCGAGCGAGGGCGCGAGCGCCATGAAGATGAAGTCCAGCCCGAGGCCCAGGCAGGACAGCAGGATCACCGGACGGCGTCCGTAGCGGTCCGACAGCGCGCCCTGGATGGGCGAGGTCAGGAACTGGATCGCCGCGAACACCGTGCCGAAGACGCCGATCCAGTAGGCGGCGTGCTCGGTATCGCCGCCCACGAACGACTCGACCAGGTGCGGCAGCACGGGAATGATCAGCCCGAACGCCAGCACGTCGATCAGCACGGTGACGAAGATGAAGGCGAGCGCGGCGCGGCGCGCGGCGCCGACGGGGGTCGTGGCGTCCAAGGAGTGGGCCGGAAAGCGGGGAGCGGCGAGTCTAGCGGCGTGCGCGGGCGCCGTGATGTGCCGGCGGTGCGGGGGGCGTGTCCGGCACCCGTGCGGCCCGCGCGGTTCCCCCGCCGGATCAGTCCTCGCGCATCGCCTTGGGCACGACCGCCGCCACCGTGCCGGGCGGGCTCGGCAGCTCCTGCGCGGTGTCGGCCTGCAGCTCCGCGCGTTCGCGCCAGTTGCGCGGCAGGCGGTTGTGCACGGCGGTGGACGCGATCGCGGCATGGCCGACCGCCACCGCGATCTGGTTGAGCGCGCTCACCACGTCCCCGACCGCATACAGGCCGTCCACGCTGGTCTGGCAGTGGTCGTCCACCTCGATCTCGCCGGCGTCGTCGAGCCGCGCGCCGATCTGCTCGGCCAGCGCGGAGTGGGGCCGGCTGCCGAGCGTCGGGTAGAGCGTGTCGAAGACCTCGCGGCGTCCGTCGTCGAACTCGGCCACGCTCTTGCCGCCCTCGAAGGCGAGCCGGCACGGCGGCGGATAGACGGCGATGCCGGCGTCGAACGCCTTGCGCGTGGTCTCATCGGACGCGGAGCTGTCGTCGCTCGCGAGCAGGCTGACGTCCTCGGAGAACGTGCGCAGGAACAGCGCGTGGCCGATGCCTTCGTCGAGCGGTGCGTAGATGGCGACGCGGCAGTCGCTGGCCTCGTAGCCGTCGCAGACCGGGCACAGGCGCACCGCGCCGGCGGCGATGCCCTCCTCCAGCCCGTCCAACGGCGGCATCACGTCCTCGATGCCGGTGGCGAGGATGACCGTGCGGGCGCGCCAGCGCCGGCCGTCGGCGGCGGTCGCCTCGAAGACGTCGCCGTCCTTCGAGATCTGTGCGATGCACGCGTTCTCGATCGTGGCGCCGTAGCCGACCGCCTGCTCGCGCTGCTGCGCCAGCAGCGTGGTGCCGTGCACGCCGCGCGGGAAGCCCGGGCAGTTGTGGCTGGTCGGGATCCAGCGCGCGCGGCTCTTGCCGGCATCGACCACGAGGATGCGGCGGTGATAGCGCACGAGATACGTGGCGCAGGTCAGCCCGCCGGGGCCGGCTCCGATGATCAGGCAGTCGAGGATATCGTCGCTCATGCGGGTTCCAGCAGGCGCAGCCCGTAGCGGTCGTCGGGCGCGTTCCAGCGTGCGCTCACGCGCAGGCCGGCGCGCGCGGCGAGGCGCTCGAAGCAGGCATCGGTGTACTTGTGGGAGATCTCGACGTGGATCGGCTCGCCCGCGTCGAAGTGGAAGACATGGCCGGCCACGCGGACCTGCTGCACGCACCGGCTCACGATCGACGTCTCGATGCGGCTGCGCTCGGCCGAGAACACCGCGCGGTGCGCGAAGCGGCGGCGGTCGAAGTCGGCGCCGGCCTCGCGGTTGATGCGCGCCAGGAGGTTGAGCGTGAACGCGGCGGTGACGCCGGCGGCGTCGTTGTAGGCGGCCTCCATCGCGGCGACGTCCTTGACCAGGTCGATGCCGACCAGCGCGAGGCCGGTGGCGCCGATCGTCTCGCCCATCGCGGACAGCAGTTCGATTGCGTCCGCCTCATCGAAGTTGCCGAGCGTCGAGCCCGGGAAGAAGGCCAGGATGCGGGACGCGGACTGCAACGGCGGGGGCAGCGGTACCGGCCGGGTGAAGTCGGCGCAGACCGGCAGCATCTGCACTTCCGGGAACGCGTAGGCGAGGCGCTGCGTCGATTCGACCAGCGTGTCGCGCGAGATCTCCACGGGCGTGTACGCCACGGCGGAGTCGAGGCCGCCGAGCAGCAGCTGCGTCTTGCGCCCGCTGCCGCTGCCGTACTCCACCACATGCGCCTCGGCCCCGACGGACGCGCGGATGTCGCGCATCGAGGCCTGGAGCAACGCGATCTCGACGCGGGTGAGGTCGTACTCGGGCTGGCGCGTGATCTCCTCGAACAGCTGCGAGCCCCGCGCGTCGTAGAAGTACTTCGACGGCAACGTCTTGGGCGTCGCCGACAGGCCGGCGATCACGTCGCCGCGGAGGTCGTCGGGCGTCGGGCAGAGGTCGAGCAGGACCGGCGGTGCCGGCCCGCGCAGGGCATGGCGCGCGAGCGTGCTCATGGGACGTCCTTGGCCAGCCGGAGGCCGGAGAACTGCCAGCGGGCCGCGGGCGGGAAGAAATTGCGGTAGCTGGCGCGCAGGTGGTCGCGCGCACTGGCGCAGCTGCCGCCACGCAGCACCCACTGGCTCACCATGAACTTGCCGTTGTATTCGCCGAGCGCGCCGTCGAGCGGACGGAACCCGGGATACGGCGCGAAAGCGCTGGACGTCCATTCCCAGACGTCCCCGAACATCTGCCGCAGGTCCGTGCCGGGGCGCGCGGCCGGCTGCAGCAGCCCGGACTCGGCGAAGTTGCCCTGCACGGGCAGCGGGCGCGCGGCGCGTTCCCATTCGAATTCGGTCGGCAGCCGGGCGCCGGCCCAGCGCGCGAACGCATCGGCCTCGTAGTACGAGAGCTGCGACACGGGCGCCTCGTCGTCGATCGGGCGCACGCCACCCAGGCCGAAGCAATGCTCCTCGTCGAGCCAGTAGAGCGGCCGCTCGTGGCGGTGCTTGCGGAGCAGGTTCCACGCTTCGCTGAGCCACAGCGAGGCGTCGCGGTAGCCGCCGTCGCGGATGAATCGCCGGTACTCGCCGCACGTGACGGGACGCGTGGCGATCGCGAACGGACCGACCAGCACGCGATGGCCGGGGGATTCGAGGTCGAAGGCGAACGTGCACGCGGCAGGCCAGCGCGGCGCGCCGATGTCGACGACGGCCTCGTCATGGCGCTGCCAGCCCATGGGGCCCGCGGTGCCGGACGTGGCCGGCAGGTCATCGCGATACGCGGGGCGCAGCGGGCTGCTCCAGAACGCATGCAGGATATCGGTGAGCAGCAGCTCCTGGTGCTGCTGCTCGTGCTGGAGACCCAGCTCGATGCGCTGCGCCAGCACCTCGTCGAACTCGCCGCGTCCGAAGGCGTCGTGCATCCGTGCGTCCACGCGCGCGCGGTAGTCGAGCACCTGCTCCAGCGAGGGCCGCGAGAGCACGCCGCGGCGCGCACGCACGTGCTGCGGCCCGACGCCCTGGTAGTAGCTGTTGAACAGCACCTGCCAGCGCTCGTCGACCGCGCGGTAGCCGGACAGCCGCGCGAGGACGAACGTCTCGAAGAACCACGTGGCGTGCGCGAGGTGCCATTTGGTGGGGCTCGCGTCGGGCATCGACTGCACCATCGCGTCCTCGGCCGAGATCGGCGCCGCCAGCTCGAGGCTGCGTGCGCGCACCGCCGCGTAGCGCGCGGCCGCCGACGGCGCGCCCGGGCGCGGAGCGTCGGCCTGCACGGGTGCGGGCGGTGGCGACAGCAGGGAACCCATCGCGACAGCCTACGGAGCGGCCGCGACGGAGTCGTGAGGGGCCACGGCGCGCGTCGAGGCGGCCCGCGCACACGCCAGGGATACAGTGCACGCATGCCGCTGCCCTCCGATCCGCGCACCGCCTTCCACCTGCCCGAGGGCGTCATCTACCTCGACACCGCCTCCAATGCACCGCGCCTGCGGGTCGTCGACGACGCGCTGCGCGAGGCATGGCAGGCCGGCGTCGCGCCCTGGCGACTGGACTGGGACGCCTGGCAGGCGTCGACCGAGCGCGTGCGTGGACTCGCCTCGCGGCTGTTCAATGCCGACCTGCACGAGGATGCCGACGGTGTCGCGCTCGTGCCCTCGGTGGCGCATGCGATGTCGACGGTGGCGGCGCAGTGGCCACTGGCGCCCGGCGATACCGTGGGGATCGTGGACGGCGAATTCCCGTCCTCGCTCCTGCCCTGGCAGGTGCGCTGCGCGGCCACCGGTGCGCGGCTGCAGGCGGTGGGCCGCGGCGATGCCACCGCCGGCTTCCTCTCATTGCTGCAGCGGCCGGGAACCGCGCTGCTGGTGCTGTCCGAGACGCACTGGCGCGACGGCCGCCGTCTCGACCTGGATCGGATCGCGGCGGCCGCGCACGCTGCCGGCGTCCCCGTCGTGCTCGACCTCAGCCAGAGCCACGGCGTGCTTCCCTGCGACGTCGAGCGCTGGCGCCCGGCCGTCGCGATGAGCGTGGGCTACAAATGGTGGCTCGCGACAAAGGGACTCTGCGCGCTGTGGGTCGCATCGGCGTGGCGTGGACGCCTCGCATCGCTCGAGCACCACTGGCAGGGCCGCGCGCCACGGCAGCCCTGGCGCTTCGACGCGGTGCAGCCGCCGCCGCTCCGCGCGGGCGCGCGCGGTCTCGACGGGGGCGAGGTCGCCGAGCCGCTGCGGCTGGCGATCACCGGCGCGGCGCTGGCCTGCATCGTCGACTGGACGCCCACCGCGATCGCGGCGCGCCTCGACGCACTGCTCGCGCGGCTGTGCAGGCGGCTCGACGCGGCGGGCCTCGCGGCGTGGTGCGTGTCGCCACGCTCGCCGCACGTGCTCGGCATCGCCCCGCCACCGGAACGGCTCGCGGCGATGCGCACCGCATTCGAACGCGCGGGGATCGTCTGCGCCGAACGCGACGGCGTGTTCCGGCTCGCGCCGCACGTGCATGTCACCGACGAAGAAATAGAACGCGTCGCGACGGCGATCGTCTCGGCGGCCTGAGCCCCGGCGTTACGCGCTTCGATCGACCGCGCCGGCGGGGCGCGCCCGCGCCGCCGTCAGCGACCCGAGCGGATGAACTGCAGGAACTCGGCGCGCGTGCGCGCGTCCTCGCGGAACGTGCCCAGCAGCGTCGAGGTCGTCATCGACACGCCGCGCTTGTGCACGCCTCGGGTGGTCATGCATTCGTGGCTGGCCTCGATCACCACGCCCACGCCGCGCGGCTGCAGCACGCGGGCGATGACCTCGGCGATCTGCGCGGTCATCTTTTCCTGTACCTGGAAGCGGCGCGCATAGGCATCGACGACGCGCGCGAGCTTGCTGATGCCCACGACCTTGCCATTGGGGAGGTAGCCCACGTGCGCGCGGCCGATGATCGGCGCCATGTGGTGCTCGCAGTGGCTCTCGAACTCGATATCGCGCAACACGACCATCTCGTCGTAGCCGGCGACTTCCTCGAACGTGCGCTGCAGATAGGCTTCCGGGTCGGTGGCGTAGCCGGCGAACCAGTCACCGTAGGCCTTGACGACGCGCCGCGGCGTGTCGAGCAGGCCTTCGCGCGACGGATCGTCGCCCGCCCAGCGCAGCAGGGTACGGACGGCGGCTTCGGCGTCCTCGCGGGAAGGCTTGTCGATGTCGCCCATGGACGTGGCTCGATGGCGGCGGGAGCGCATCGTAGCGCAGCGTGGACAGCGCACCCGCGCTGCGCCGGTGGGACGCTGCGATGCGTGGCGTCGTGCATCCAAGAAAAAAAGGAGGCCGGTTTCCCGGCCTCCCGTGCTGCGGGTAGCAGTCGCAGCGTTGGATCGTCGGCGACGGCGTCGCCCGGGGCGTGGCGATCCGGCCTTCCGCAGGCCGGATGTCGCGTCACGGTCGAATCGCTACCGGTTCCCTGCGGGCGCGGCGGCCGAATGCCGCCGCGCCCCGGGTGGCTCAGCGCCCGTCGCGGTCGGCGTCGCCCGGGATGGCGCGCTCGATGTGGTTCCAGCCGTCCTTCACCGCGCCGCGGGCTTCGCCCCAGGCGAGGCGCGAATTGCCGCGACGCGAATCCCAGTCGCGCTCGAGCTGCGGCTCGACCGTGTCGAAGCTCTGGCCGCCGTACTGCGAGCGGGTGTCGTAGGCGTAGCGGTAGGCCGGCTGGTAGTCGTTCCAGTCGCGGTCGGACTTGTAGTAGTCGGCGGTGGTGTAGCTCTTCTTGAAGTGGTCCTCGTAGTCCGTCGGATTGACGGCCTCGGCGATGGAATCGCCGGCCTTCGCGCCGACGATGCCGCCCGCGACCGCGCCGACGAGGCTGCCGACCGGGCCCGCTGCCGATCCGACCGCGGCGCCGGTCACCGCGCCCGCTACCGCACCCGTGCCTGCACCGAGGCTATGGTCTTTCTTGACGTCGCTCATCGTGGACTCCGTGAATTCGTGGGGCCGCGAGCCGGAGCGGTCGCGGTCGGGCCACCGTAGGCAGCGGCCGGTACACCAGCGGTGAAGAAATCGCGCCTGCGCGGAAACGGTCGCTTAACGCGACGGCGCATGGGTGCATGCGTTGCGCCACGGAGACGGGCCTCATGGCTTCGCCCCGAGGCGGGCGTCGCGATTGCAGCGACCGGACGGCTACTTCCCGCGCCAACGCCACCGGGGCGGCTCGCCCTTGAGCCGGCACACGCCCAGCAGCGCGGCGGTGAGGACGGCGACGCACGCGAGGACCGCCGCCCGCGAACGGTCGGGCGGGACCACCAGCGCCGCAGCAACCACCCCCGCGACGTACAGCGCGAGCACGAGCCAGCCCGGCCACCGGGCGGGCATACCCCATCGCCTTCCATAGGCCTTCGCGGGAAACCAGTAGGCGCGCTCGTCGTCCATCGCATGCGCTCCGAAGCCGGTGTCCGCCGCTCCTAGGCAGCCGTCGATACGCATCCAAGCCGACCGGCCAGGCCCGACACGCGCTGCGCATGCCGGGCGAGCGCGGCCTCGATCACCGTCGCGGGCGCGAGCACGTGCAAGGCGCTGCGCGCACGCGTGAGGGCCGTATAGACGAGCTCCCGCGAGAGCACGCGCGTGTCGGCGAGCGGCAACTGCAGCCACACGGTGTCGAACTCCGAACCCTGGGCCTTGTGCACCGTCATCGCGAACGCGCTCGCATGCGCGGGCAATGCGGCGGGATGGAAGGCGCGCGGCCCGTCCGGGCCGTCGAACCACGCGAGCGGTACCCCGCCCTCGCCGCGCAGGCATACGCCGACGTCGCCGTTGTAGAGGCCATTGCGCGCGTCGTTCTCGGTGACCAGAAGCAGGCGCCCATGGAAATACGCCTCGCGATGCGGGCCGGCGAGCGCGAGCTCGATGCGCGCATTGAGCATGGCCGCGCCCTGCGGGCCCTCGCGCAAGGCGGTGAGCACGCGCGCACGACCGGCGAGGTCGAGCGCGACGCGCGGCTCCCGCACGCTTCGGAGCTCGCGCCAGGGAGCGAGCAGGGCATCGCGGAAGGCGAGCGGATCGGGCGCGTCCTCGTGGAAGCGCACCCCCGGGGAGCCCCCACGCAGTGCCGCGAGCGCCGACGCGGCGTCCCCGCGACGCACCGCGTCGGCGACGGGCTCCAGCACCAGCGCATCGGTCTGGCGCCAGCCACGCGAAAGGTGCACGCGACGCCCCGCGAGCGGCGCGTGCGGGGACGCCGGTGCATCGGCCGCATCGGCCAGCGCGGCGAGCACGTCGCCGGCCTCCACCGACGGCAGCTGGTCGCGATCGCCGAGCAGGACCAGCCGCGCGCTCGACGGCAGCGCCTCGGCGAGCTTGCACATGAGTGGCAGGTCGACCATCGAGGCCTCGTCGACGACGAGCACGTCCACCGGCAGCGGCGAGGTCGCATCGAAGCGCGCGCCCGCGCGCCCCGGCACGAGGCCGAGCAGGCGGTGCAATGTCGACGCCTGCGTCGGCAGCGCGTCGCAGAGCGCGGCGTCGATGCCCTCGCCGCGCAGCGCATCGCGGACGCGTCGCACGCTGCCGGCCATCCGGTCGGCGGCGCGGCCGGTCGGCGCGGCGAGCGCGATGCGCGGCACGGGCTCGCCGCGGGCCTGCGCCCGCGCGGCGAGCAGCACGAGCACACGCGCCACCGTCGTCGTCTTGCCGGTGCCGGGGCCGCCGGTGATCAGCAGGACCGGATGCTCGAGCGCGGCCCGTGCGGCCAGGGCCTGTGCATCCTCGCCCTCGCGCTGCGGGAACAGGCGCGCGTGCAGGGCGTCGACCTCCGGGTCGATCGATTCGGGCGCACGCGCGCAGAGGCCCCGCAGGGCGAGCGCGAGGCGCCGCTCGTACTCGCGATAGCGGCGCAGGTAGACGCGGCCGCCCTCCAGCACCAGCGGGTGGTCGTCGGGCGACGCGTCCTCGGGCCCCGGCCGTGCGACCCACGGGCACTGCGCGAGCGCCGCGCGCCACGCGTCGGCGGCCGGCCAGTCGAGCGCCGGCTCGACCAGCGTCGTCGGCATGGCGGGATCGAACGCCGGATGCCCCTGGGACACCGCGTACGAGGCGAGCGCCGCGGCGGCGAGCACCGGCGGCTCGACGTCGCCGTCGATGCGCGCGAGCGCATGCGCGAGCGCGAGGTCGACCGGGCGCAGCGCGCCGCTGCGCTGCAGGGCGTCGAGCAGGCTCATGTCCGGCCTCCCGCGAACAGCGCATCGAGCGCGTCGACCAGCGCGCGCGGGAGGCGCTGCGCATGGATGCCGGGCGACGGCGCGCGGCGCGCATCCACGCCGCGGCAGAAGACGTAGCGCACGCCGCCGATGCAGCGCTCGTAGTCGTACGCGTCGCCGAGGCGGAAGCGCAGCCAGCGATGCAGCGCGAGCGTGTAGATCGCCGCCTGCAGGGTGTACTCGCCCTCGTGCATCGCGCGCTCGAGCGAGGCCGGCGAATAGTCGGGCAGGCGGTTGGTCTTGTAGTCGAGCACGTGGTAACGGCCGCCGTGCGCGTAGACGAGATCGATCTTGCCCGTCATCAGCCCGTCGAGCGTGCGCCGCGTGCCGAAGCCCTGGCGCTCGGCGAGCAGGCCGTGGGCCTGCACGGTGGACAGCAGCGCGTCGACCGGCACGTCCTGCAGCGCGAAGTGGAATTCCATCTCGGCGCGCCGCGCGCCGACGGGCACGTCGCACAGGCGCGCGCCCTCGGGCAGCGTGGCCGCGAGCGTATGACCCACGAGCGAGGCGAGCAGCGGGAGCCCGGCCTCGATGTCGGCCTGCGCGTAGCCTTCGGCGCGGAAGGCCTCGACGAGCGCCTCCTGCTGCCCCGCCGGAACGTCGGCACCGGCGACGCCGCGCCACGCGGCGAAGTCCACGCGCTCGAGCGCACCGTGGACGACGTCGCCGAAGCGCGCACCGACGAAGCGCGGGTCGTCGACCGTCTCGCGCACCGGCGCTTCCTCGACCTCGTCCTCGCGACCGCCGCGCGGCAGCAGCGTCTCGACGGGGCCGGCGGCCTGCCGCGCGAGCGCGCTGAAGGAGTAGATCGCCCAGTCGCGCGCGAGCGGACGACGCGCGGCGCGGGCGCGCGGCGGCTGCGACGCCGTGGTGAAACGCAGTGGCGCGAGGTCGCCCGTGGGCTCGCGGTCGTCGACGACGAGGCCGTCGCCCGCGAGCTGCATGGCATCGCCCAGCAGCGGCGCGAGCGCCGTCGCCTTGGCCTGGTACATCGGCCCGGCGCAGAGCCACAGCGCATGCTGCGCGCGCGTCAGCGCGACGTAGAGCAGGCGCGCTTCCTCGGCGAGGTCCTCGCGGGCGGCGCGCTTCTTCTCGTCCTCGCCGGGCGCCAGGTGCAGCACGCGGCCTTCGACCCCGTTGAGCATGCAGCGCGCGTACGACCGTGCCTTTCGCCCGATGCCGGCGAACGGAAGGAAGACGAACGGGAACTCCAGCCCCTTGGACTTGTGCACGGTCAGCACCTGCACGCGCCTCGCATCGGACTCGAGGCGCAGCTGCTGCTCGGGGTCGTGGTCGTCGGCCGCCGCGATGCGCGCGCGCATCCAGTCCACCAGCCCCTGCGGCCCGAGCGCCCGCTGCCAGGCCTGCTGCAGCGCCTCGGCGAGCTGCAGCAGGTCGGACAGGCGACGCTCGCCGTCGACGAGCTCCAGCAGGCGTGGCGCCGCCTGCGCGCAGAGCTCGTTCACGAGCGCGAGCGGCCCGGCGCGCAGCCAGCGCTCGCGCCAGCCGAGCGCGCGCTCGAGCGCGCGTGCGCGGCGCGCATCGTCGCGGAGCAGCGCGTCGATGGCGGCGGCGTCGAAGCCGAGCAGCACGGTGGCCAGGGCGGCATGCATGCGCAGTGGATCGGCCGGCGCGGTGAGGGCCTCGAGCAGCGCGAGCATCTCGAGTGCCGACTCGGTGGCGAACAGGCTCGATTGCCCAGCCACCACCGCCGGGATGCCGAGCGAGGCGAGCGCCTGCTGGATGCGCTGCGCCTCGCGATGCGTGCGCACGAGCACGGCGAGGTCGCCGGGCTCCACCGCGCGGCCGTCGATCGTCTGGCGTCCGGCCTGCGCGAGTGCGAGCGTCTCGTGGATCGCCTCGATGCAGGCCAGCGTGGCGAGCTCACGCGAGCGCTCCGCGTCGAAGTCCTTCCCGTCCGGCCGCCCGCGCAGGCGTCGCAGCGTGAGCCCCGGCGCGGGCACGCCGTCGCGCAGGCACGCCCCGTCGGCGCGCACGCCCCCGGGCGCCACCGCGCGGAAGGCGATGCGCTCGTCGACGAAGGCGGCGCTGCCCGCCTGCCCGTAGAGCCGCTCGATGCCGCGCAGGACGCAGGGGCGGGAACGGAAGTTGCGCAGCAGCGGTGGAGCGGCGGGTGCGACGCGGCCGGCGGCGAGATACGTGTGCACGTCGCCGCCGCGGAAGCCGTAGATCGCCTGCTTGGGATCGCCGATCAACGCCAGGAAACGCGGCGCGGCCGCGGCCTCGAAGTCGAGGGCGTCGTCCGACAGCGGTACGAGCGATTCGTCCTCGGCGAACAGGCGCTGGAAGATCGACCACTGGCGTGCATCGGTGTCCTGGAACTCGTCCACCAGCGCGGCGTGGAACTGCCCGCGGAGGCGGCGCGCGAGCGTACGCCCCTGCGGGCCGTCGAGCGCGGCGGCGACGCCGTCGATCAGGTCATCGAAGCAGCGCACGCGGCGCTGGCGCTTGAGCTGCGCCATGCGCCGCGCGGCGAGTTCGCGGACGCGGTGGAGCAGTGCGACCTCGCGGTGCGAGGTCCATCGTTCGTAGTCCTCGTGCGCGTCGAGGTAGGCACGCGCGACCGCGAACAGCGGAGAGGCGAGCGTGCTGCCATCGCGGCCCTTCTTGACGCAGCCGGCGAGCGTCTCGATGGTCAGCAGGTCGAGGCGACGGTGCGGCGAGGGCGCCACGGCGCGGCGCGCGCACCAGTCCTGCAGCGCCGGCCACAGCTCGGCGAGCGTGTCGGCGCGCACGCGGCCCCGGTTGAGCACGTCGTCGGCGAGGGCCTTCTCGATGCAGGCCCGCGCATCGTCGCCGTGCAGGGCCCATGCCTCGCGCAGGGAACGCGCGGCCTGCTGCAGCGCCGGCAACGGCGATGCGCCGGGCTCGGAGGCATCGGGCACCAGCCGCGGCGCGCGCATCAGCTCGACGAGGTCGGTGGCCAGCGCCTCCGGGGAATCCCACAGGCCCATCAGCAGGTCGGCATGCGCGGCATCGGCGGCGAGCGCGCGCCAGACGTCGGCCGCGACGTCCTCCCGCAGCTCGCGATCGTTGCCGAGCAGCGTGCTGCCGGCGAACGGCTCGCCCGCCTCCAGCGCGTGCTCGGACAGCACGCGCGCGCAGAAGCCGTGGATGGTGTGCACGGCGGCGAGGTCGAGCTCGCGCGCAGCCTGGGCGAGGCGCGCGCGCAGCGCGACCGGATCCTCCACCGCCTGCCGGCGCTCGACGATGCGTCGGCACAATGCGATCTCGTGCGCGTCTCCATCGCAGGGCAGCCCGGCCGCGACGCGCGCGGTCAGCACCAGGCGCCGCCGCAGCCGCTCGCGCAGCTCCTGCGTCGCGGCCTCGGTGAACGTCACGGCGAGGATCTGCCCCATGCGCAGGCCGCGCTCGACGACGAGGCGCGTGACGAGCGTGGCCAGCGTGTACGTCTTGCCCGTACCGGCGCTGGCCTCGATCAGGTGCATGCCGCTGAGCGGCAGCTCGAGGTACGGATCGTCGTCCTGCGCGCCGTCGAGCGCGGGCGGCGGCAGCTCGACGATGCTCATGCGTCGACCTCCGCCTTCAGCACCGCGTCGAAGATCCGGCGCGCGAGCTGCTGGAACCGCTGTGCGCCGTCGTCGCGCGCGAACGGATCGCGTCCGCGCAGCGCCAGGCGCGTCGCCGGCATCAGCCCTTCGGCCCAGCCGCGCGTGTCGAACCACTTGCCGCGCGCCTTCTCGAGCGCGCGCTCGTCCTGCCCGTCGTACCAGAGCCAGCCCGAGGTCGCGCCGAAGGGGAGCGGTTCTGCCAGCCCGTCCTCGCGCAGGCGCAGCAGGGCGTCGAGCACGGCACGGGCGTGCTTCGGATCGACCGGCGCGCGCTCGATCACCGAGGCGCGGCCGTCGGCGAGGACGAACTGCCACAGCGCCGTGGGCCGGCCGAGCGCGTTGGCGACGAGCCAGTCCAGTCCATGCGCGATCTGCGAGGGTCCATGCAGCGGACCGAAGCGGATCCGCGCGAGGCCGTGCGCATGCAGCGGCGCGAGGCGGCCGTGCAGGCGGCGGTCACCCAGTGCGAGTTCGAATCCATGCACCCCGCCGTCGGCCTCGCCCTGCCACGCGGCGAACTCGCGCGCGAGCGGTTCGATCTCCTCGACGATCGCATCGAGCAGGCGCAGCCCGAGGAGGCCGGGCGGAAGCAGGCCCTGCGCGCGCAGCCGGCGATCGAGCTGCGCCGTGCGCTCGGCGAGCAGCGCATCGAACACCGCGCCGCGCAGCGCATCGCGCATGCGCCAGGCGAGCGCGAGCGGCTCGACGTCCTGCACCGGCGCACCGACCTCGGGCAGGCGCAGCTGCAGGCGCTGGCGCAGGAACTCCTGCGGCGGCTGGCGGAGGAAGCGCGCGAGCTCGTCGAGCGCGACCTCGCGCGCCGGCGGATCCGGCGGCGGCAGCGCCGTGGTGACCCACGGCGGATGCTCGCGGCGGCGTGCCGGCGCCGCGGCGGCGGCCGCCTGCCATTCGGCGCGATAGCTGAAGCGGCGCGGCTCCGTGCCCGCGCCATCCGCACCGTACGCCTCGGCGCTGAAGGGCTGCAGCGGATGGCGCACGACCAGGCGCGCGCGCGCGGCCTTCGGCTCGGTGTGGTAGGCAGCCGCGACGTCGAGCAGTTCGCCGACGAGCACCGACGGCTCACGCGGACTGCCGTCGCGCGCGTCCTGCCCGATGTAGCTCAGGTAGAAGACGTCGTTGGTCGAGGCCAGCAGCTGCAGGAACAGGAAGCGGTCGTCCTCGCGCAGCGAGCGGTCGCCGCGGCGGCGGCGGGTGGTGTCGAGCTCGCGCACGATCTGGTCGAGGCCGCCGGCCGGATCGCAGCGCGGGAAGGCGCCGTCGTCGAGCCCGAGCACGCAGATCGCGCGGAACGGCAGCAGGCGCATCGGCACCATGCGGCCGAAGCTCACGCCGCCGGTCATCAGCGGCGCGCGCGTGTCCGCCTGCGCGAGCAGTCCATCGAAGTGCGCGCGCACCACCTCGGGCTCGATCGGCGTGACCACGCCGGCCCGGCGGGCGCCGTCCGCGAACTCGCCGACGAGCGTGCGCAGGCGGTCGAGCGCGCGCTCGTCCATGACGTCCCGCGGGCGCTCGGGGAGCACGGCGGCGAGCAGGCCGAGCAGGCGCTCGCGCCACTGCTCGGGCGTCAGCGCGTTCGACAGCGCGCGCTCGTAGCGTCGCAGCACGTTGAGCAGGCCCACCAGCACGTCGAGCGCGGCGATGTCGCTGCCTTCCAGCTGCGGTGCACCGGCCACGTCGCCGAGCAGCGCGTCCGACCCGGTGGCATGGCCGAGCAGCAGGCGGTCGAGCGCGAACTGCCAGGTGTAGAGCGTGTCCTCCGGCGCGCCGTGGCGGGCGCGATGCGCGCCGTCCAGGCCCCAGCGCGCGCCGGCTTCTTCCAGCCACTCGCGCAGGCGCTCGAGCGAGAGCGCGTCGAGTCCGGCGTGCTGCGCGATCGCCGGCGTGGCCAGCAGGTCGAGCACTTCGTTGAGGCCCAGGCGCGACACCGGCAGCGCGAGCAGGCGCGAGAACACCTCGGCGAGCGGTTCGCTCGCGAGCGGGCTGGTGTCGGCGACGGTGTAGGGAATGAAGTCGCGCGTGCCGTGCACGCCGCCGAACACCGCCTCGATGCTCGGCACGTAGGGATCGATGTCGGGCGAGAGCACCGCGATCTCGCGCGGCTGCAGGGGCGGGTCGAAGCGCGGATCCTCCAGCAGCGCGCGCAGCTGGTCGTGCAGCACCTGCACCTCGCGCAGGCGGGTGCAGCAGGCATGCACCTGCAGGGAGGGATCGGCGACGTCGACGCATGGGCGCCACGGCGCCGGCGCGCGTCGCTGCAGCAGGTCGCGCTTGATCCGCGCGAGCAGCGTCTCGTCGGCCGGCACCTCGCCGCGTTCCTCGACGTCGTCGTAGGCCGGCAACTCGAACGAGGGGTGCACGATCTCGTAGCCGCCGAGCACCGCCATGAAGTCGCGCCCGGCCGCGCCCCAGGCCTGAAGCAGCGGATTGTCGTCGGCATCGGCCCCGTCGCCGAACGCCGCGGCATCGCCGAGCGCGAGGCGTGCGGGCAGCGAGCGCACGTCGCCCCAGTACGGCCGGGTGGGCGACGGCAGGTAGAAGTGCAGGATGCCGACGCGCGCGGCGCTGGCGATGATGCGCAGCACGTCGGGCGAGGCACCCATCGTGGCGAAGGCGAACAGGCGTGCCGGCAGGCCCGCCGGCACGGCGTCGCCCTCGGCCCCGAAGCGCTCGAGGTAGCGCGCGATGCGCCGCGCGCGGTGCGGACGGCCCGCCGCCACCCGGCGCCACAGCGCGGCCTGCGGATCGCGCGGTGACTCGCCTGCGTCCCAGGCCAGCAGCCAGTCCCGACGCCAGGCCCCGTAGCGCTCGAACGTGGAGGCCAGTTCCCCAGCGAGCGACCAGGCCTTGAGCGCGTCCACCTCGTCGGTGCCCGCCTGCAGGTACCCGCGCAGCGGGCGCAGGGCGGGATCGCGCAGCACGCCCGCGTCGGAGAGCAGCGCATGCAGCCGCCAGCGCATGGCCTCGAAGTCCAGGTCGTCGGCGCGGCCCTCGACGTTGCTGTCGAGCGCATGGGCGACGAACTCGCCCGGTGTGAGGAAGACGATGTTGGCGGCGATGCCGTGCGCCTGCGCGAGCGTGGCCTGCAGCCAGCGACGCATGGACGGCTGCGGGATCAGCACCACGTCCGGCTCGAGAAGGCCCTGCGCAGGCGAAGGACGCCGGAGCTCCTCCGCCATCAGGCCCGCGAGGATTTCCAGCGAATTCGAGTGGTATAGGCGGAAATCGGCCGCGGCCATGCGCGCCATCTTGCCGCATGGGGTCGCAGCCGGTGAGATGTGCGATCACGGTCCGGTGAGATTCGGGCGCCCGCGGGGTGGGATGCAGTGGCCCGACTTCCAGCAGTGGTCCGTCCGGCGTGCCGCTGCGACAATGGCGGCACTCCTGACCCGTTCAGCCGCGCGCCCGTAGCCTTCGGCGCCCTTCGCGCGCCCGCGCCCGAGCCCATGACCGAACCCGCCGCCCCCATCGTCGTCCTGCGCGGCCTGCGCCTCGCGCGCGGCGGCCGCACGATCCTGCGCGACGTCGAGCTCGTGGTGCAGCCGGGCGAGGTGGTCGCGGTGCTCGGCCCGTCGGGCAGCGGCAAGTCGACGCTGCTGTCGGCGCTCACCGGCGAGCTCGAGCCCGCGGCGGGCAGCGTGGAAGTGCTCGGGGCGCCGATGCCGCGCGGCGGCCGCGCCCTGCTCGACCTGCGTCGCCGCATCGGCGTGCTGCTGCAGGGCAACGGCCTGCTCACGGACCTCAGCGTGGCCGAGAACGTCGGGCTTCCGCTGCGCACGCATACCGACCTGCCCGACGTGCTGATCCGCCGGCTGGTGGAGATGAAGCTGCATGCGGTCGGCCTGCGCGCCGCGGCCGACGCGATGCCGCGCGAGCTCTCCGGCGGCATGGCGCGCCGCGTCGCGCTCGCCCGTGCGCTCGCGCTCGACCCGCCGCTGATGATCTATGACGAGCCGCTCACCGGTCTCGATCCCATCGCCTCGGGTGTCGTGATGTCGCTCGTGCGCCGCCTCAACGACACGCTCGGCCTGACCTCGATCGTGGTCACCCACCACGTGCACGAGACGATGCCGGTGGCCGACCGCGCGGTGGTGATCGCCGACGGCCGGATCATCTTCGCCGGCACGCCCGGCGAGCTCGAGGCCTCGACCGATCCGACCGTGCAGCAGTTCCTGCGCGGCGCGCCCGATGGCCCCATCCCCTTCGACGCCGCCCCGCGCGGCGCCGACACCGGAGCGCACGCCTGATGCCGCTCGCAGCGACGACCCGCACGCTCGGCCAGGCCGGGCTGTTCTTCTTCGCCGTCCTGCGCGCGAGCCGCCCGACCGGCGACTTCGGCCGTGAGCTGGTCCGCGAGATCTACAAGATCGGCGCGCGCTCGCTGCCGATCATCCTCGTCGGCGGCGCCTTCGTCGGCCTGTCGCTCACGCTGCTCGGCTACAAGGCGCTGGTCACCTACGGCGCCGCGAACCAGGTGAGCGCGCTGCTGGGCCTGGGCATGTACCGCGAGCTCGCGCCCGTGCTCACGGGCCTGCTCTTCATCGGCCGCGCCGGCAGCTCGATCGCCGCCGAGCTGGGGCTCATGCGCGCCACCGACCAGATCACCGCGCTCGGCCTGATGGGCATCGATCCGGTCGGCAAGGCGGTGGCGCCGCGCTTCTGGGCCGCCGTACTGAGCGTGCCGCTGCTGACCGGCTTCTTCTGCAGCGCCGGCATCCTCGCGAGCTACTTCGAGGCCGTGCACGTGATCGGCCTGGACGCCGGCCCGTTCTGGCAGGTGATGCGCGACGTGGTCGACTTCCGCGACGACTTCCTCGTCGCGCTCTACAAGTCGGCGGTGTTCGGCGCGATCGCCGCGCTGGTGGCGAGCTTCGTCGGCTACTTTGCGGAGCCGACGATCGAGGGCACCTCGATCGCCACCACGCGCGCGGTGGTCAATGCCTCGCTGCTGGTGCTGATGTTCAACTTCGTGCTGTCGGCGCTGTTCTTCGGGTGATGCGCATGTGCCGTCGCCTGCACCGCCCTTCCCGGCCCCTCCGTGCGGATCGCTCCGCCGGCAGTGCGGCCGCTCCTGAATCCGGTGCCGCGTGCACCGCGTATGTCCACGGGAACCTGTCCGATGCGTAGTCCCCGAATCGAATTCGCCGTCGGCGCCTTCCTGCTGCTCGCGCTCGCGACGCTGCTGGTGCTGGCGATCGCCTCAACGAACGGCCGCTGGGGAAGCGGCGGCGACGGCTACACCGTCAAGGCGCGCTTCTCGAACATCGGTGCGCTGCGCCCGAACTCGCCCGTGAAGATCGGCGGCGTGACGATCGGCCGGGTGGCCGACATTCAGCTCGACCCCACGAAACTGGACGCCGTCGTCTCGCTGTCGATCGAGGGGAAGTACGACGCACTGCCATCCGACACCGCCGCCGGGATCTTTACCGCCGGCCTGCTCGGCGAGAGCTACATCGGCCTGACACCGGGTGGGGATCCGGAGCCGCTGAAGCCCGGCGACGAGCTCTACCTGACCCAGCCGGCCGTGGACCTGCTCCAGCTGGTCGGCAAATACATGTTCAGCGGCGCGGGCAAATCCGACGAGGAGGCGCCTGCCAGCGAAGGCGACGCCGCCGCCCCCACGGAGGAGACCCCATGAAGCGCACCGTCCTGTTCCTGATGCTTTCCGCCGCCGTCGTGGCCGCCGCGCCGGCGCTCGCCGCCGGCAAGACCACGGCCGCCGCGTCGACCCAGCAGCTCGGCCAGCCCGGCAAGCTCGTGCTCGACAACAGCACGCGCATCCTGACCACCCTCGACACCCGCCGCGCGGAGTTCACCAAGAACCGCGGCGCGCTGAAGTCGTTCGTCGCCACCGAGTTCAACCAGATGTTCGACCGCAACTACGCGGCGCGCCTGGTGCTCGGCACGCACGGCCGCGGCGCCTCGGAGGCGGACGTGGCCAAGTTCGCCGATGCACTCAGCGAGAACCTGATGGCGCGCTACGGCTCGTCGCTGCTGGACTTCAACACCAAGCTGCGCGTGCGCGTGAAGTCCGAGACCCCGGTCGCCGGCGGCAAGGCCACCAAGGTCTCCACCGAGATGCTGCGCTCGGGCGGCGAGCCGATCCCGGTCGACTACCTGATGCGTCAGGTCAACGGCCAGTGGAAGGTCTTCGACGTGATGGTCGAGGGCGTGAGCTTCGTGCAGACCTTCCGCAGTCAGTTCGACGCCCCGCTCAAGCGCGGCTCGATCGCGCAGGTCGCCGCCGACCTCAAGGCCGGCAAGCTCAAGGCCGACGCCCGATGAGCGGCGCGCACGTCCGCCGCGACGGCGACGTGCTGCGCATCGAGGGCCCGCTCGACCGCGCCGCGGTGGCGCGGGTCTGGGCGGGCCTTCGCCCGTTGCTGGCCGGCGCGCGCACGGTCGACGTGACCGCGGTGCCCGAGGTCGACAGCGCGGGCCTGGCCCTGCTGGCCGAGCTCTCGGCGGGTGGACTGCGCATCGACGGTGCGCCGGCCGGACTGGCGGAGCTGAGCGCGGCCTACCGGCTCGACGCGACGCTCGGTTTCCGTACGGCCGCCTGACGCCGTTTTCACGCCGGGTAAACTAGGCGACATGGCCTCGTCCCGCTCGCTCTCCGCCCCTCGCCGGGCGCCGTCCGCGCTCGTGCTCGCCCTCGGGCTGGCGATCGGGCTCCCGTCGCAGGCGCAGGACGCCGCAACGAGCGCGCCGACCGCCGCGGCGTCGGCACCTTCGGTGGCCGCCGGCATCGCCGAGGGCGCACCGGCGATGGACACCGTCGATTCGGCCGGTCAGGACGCGGCCGGGGCGTCGCCTGCTGCGACGGGCTCGGCGACGGACGAGCCGCCGTCGTCCACCGACGCGGCCGATGGGACTGCATCCACGGCGGACGCGTCGGGTACGCCTCCGCCGTCGACCGCCGCCGACTCCGTCGCGACTGGCGAACCCGGCACGCCCACGGCGGCCGAGGACGACTTCGACGCCCTGTATGGCGACGCCGCCGGCGACGAGGCGATCGCCCGGCCCGCGGCCTACGACCCGTGGGAGCGCTACAACCGCCGGATGCACCGCTTCAACAATGCGGTGGACCGGCGCGTCGCGCGCCCGCTCGCGAAGGCCTACGTGCGCGCCGTGCCCACGCCGGTGCGCGCGGGCGTCAGCAACTTCTTCAGCAACCTCGGCCAACCGGTGTCGGCGGTGAACGCCCTGCTGCAGGGCAAACCCAGGCAGGCCGCGCATTCGCTGGGCCGCTTCGTGCTCAATTCCACGCTGGGCATCGGCGGCGTCTTCGACCCGGCCACCGCGGCGAAGCTCGAGAACCGCAGCGAGGATTTCGGCCAGACGCTCGGCGTCTGGGGCTGGCGCCGTTCGCGCTACGTCGAGCTTCCGCTGTTCGGCCCGCGCACGCTGCGCGACGTGCTCGGCATGGCCGGCGACGCACCGCTCTCGCCGCTGCGCCAGGTCGATGCCGACAAGATCCGCGTGCCGCTGCAGGGCATGCAGCTGGTGGACCTGCGCGCGCAGCTGCTGTCGACCGACGCGCTGCGCGAAGGCGTCGAGGACGACTACATCCTCGTGCGCGACGCGTGGAGCCAGCGCCGCGACTACCAGATCATGGGCGACCGCGAGGCCAAGGACGAGGATCCGACGGTCGTGCCGGTCGACGCCATGCCGGTGACGATCGACAACTGATCGCGCCCTACTTCGTCGGGCGTTCGCCCGGCGCCGGCTCGATCGCCTGCGCGAGCAGCGACTGGCCGACGGCCTCGATCTCGGTGTCGAGGTCGGGCGCGAGCACCTCGGGCAGCTTCGCTTTCGGCTTCACGCCCAGGCTCACCAGGCGGCGCGCGCGCGGGATCACCGCCATCTTCGAATCCGACAGGCGATTACGCGCGGCGGCGAACGAATCCTCGGCCGCGCGCAGGCGCGTGCCAATGCGGTCGAAGTCCTCGAGGAACGAGCCGAGCGCATCGAGCAGCAGGCCGCCCGCCTTGTTGATCTCCTCGGCCTGCTTCTGGATCTTCTCGCGCGTCCACAATCCGTCGACCACGCGGAGCAGCGCCATCAGCGTGTTCGGGGATGCGAACACGATGCGCCGCTCGAAGGCATAGCTCTGCAGCGAGCCGTCGGTGCCGAGCGCCGCCGAGAGCGCGCCCTCGATCGGCACGAAGGCCACGGTGACGTCCAGCGCGGACTCGCCGAACAGCTTCGGGTACTGCTTGTCGGCGAGCTCGCGCACGTGCTGGCGCAGCGCGATCGCATGGCGATGCAGCGCCTCGTGGTGCGCATCGACGTCGTCGGCATTCATCGCCTGCTCCCAGGCGATCAGGTTGACCTTGCTGTCGACCACCACGCAGCGATCGCCGGGCAGGCGCACGACGACGTCCGGCCGCAGCGAGCGGCCGGTCTCGTCGTCGGCCATCGACTTCTGCCGCTCGTAGTGCACGCCGTCCTCGAGGCCGGAACCACGCAGCACGCTCTCGAGCATCAACTCGCCCCAGTCGCCGCGCACCTTGGCATTGCCCTTGAGCGCGCGGGTGAGCGCGTGCGCCTGCGCGGCCATGTCCTCGTTGAGGCGGCGCAGCTCGCCGAGTGCGCCGACGAGCGAGGCGCGCTCCTTCGCCTCCTCGCCGTAGACCTGGTCGACGCGCTGGCGGAACTGGTCGAGCTGGGTGGCAAACGGCTTGAGCAGCGTCTCGATGTCCGCCTTCGACTGCGTGGTGGCCGTGCGCACGTTCTGCTCGAACTGCGCGCCGCGCTCCTCGAAGACCTTGCCGGCCATCTGCGCGAAGCTCGCCGACAGCTTGGCCTGGGCGTCCTCGATGAAGGCACGCATCTCCGCTTCCGCGCGGTGCGCATGCGCGAGGTTGGCCTGCGCCTGCGCGAGCGCCTCGCCCATGCGCTGCATTTCGGCCTGCAGCGTGGCCTGTGCGTCGCGAAGCGCGGCGAGCTCGGCCTTGCGCTCCTCGAGCTCGCGCGCGGCGGTGGCGTGCGCGGCCTTCTCGGCCGACAGCGTATCGCGCAGCGCATCGGACGCGGCACGCAGCTCGGCATGGGCGGTCGCGACATCGCGCGACGCGTCGACGGCCGCCTGCAGGCGGCCGAGAGCCTCGCCATCCTCGCGGGCGCGCGCGGTGGCCTGCGCCAGCTCGGCGGCGAGACGGTCGCGCTCGGCCTGCAGCGCAGGCAGCCGCGGATCCTCTGCCGTGCCGCGCGCGGAGAGGCGCATCAGCATGAAGCCGACGAAGAGCAGGGCGAGGCCGGCGAAAGCGACGATGGCGAGGGCGAGCGGAGTCATGCGGCCTCCTGCGGCCGGGCGGTGCGCGGCCACAGTAGATGGGTTTCGGTCTCAGCGCCTGAGACCGCGGTTCACCGCGGTCTGCGACGGCACTTCAAGCGGCCGTGGACACGCGCGCCGCCGCAGGATTCTGCCAGCATGGCGTGATGCTCTCCTTCGTCATCCCGGCCCACGACGAGGCCCCGCGCCTGCCGGCCACGCTCGCCGCATTGCATGCGGCCGCGCGTGCGGGCGGGCTCGACTACGAGATCGTGGTGGTCGACGACGCCTCGACCGACGGCACCGGCGCCGTCGCGACCGCCCACGGTGCGCGCGTGGTGCGCGTCGAGCACCGCCAGATCGCCGCGACCCGCAACGCCGGCGCGCGGGCCGCGTCGGGCGACGTGCTGGTCTTCGTCGACGCCGACACCCACGTGCCCGCCGCGACCCTCGCCGCCGCCCTCGAGGCGCTGCGCGCGGGCGCAGCCGGCGGCGGCGCGCGCCTGCGCTTCGACGCGGTGCTCCCGTGGCTCCAGCGCCTCGGCGTCGGCGCCGCCGTCGCACTCGTGCGGGCACTGCGCATCGCGCCGGGCTGCTTCGTCTTCTGCACGCGGACGGCCTTCGACGCGACCGGCGGCTTCGACGAGGCCTGGTACGCCGGCGAGGACGTCGCGATGAGCCGCGCGCTGGCCCGCGCCGGGCGCTTCGTGCTGCTGCGCGAACACGTGATAACGTCCGCGCGCAAGCTGCACACGTTCAGCGTCGCCGAACACCTGCGCCTGGGTCTGCGGTTCCTGCTGCGCGGCCGGCGCGTGCTCCGCTCGCGCGAGCACCTCGCGCTCTGGTACGAGCGCCGCGAACGGCGCTGACACGCGCCGCGCAGTGCGGTCCACGCGGTCGGCTGCGGTGGCCCGCGGCGCGCCGCCGAGCTGCATCTACGGTGGGCACCGCCACGTAGTGCGCTGGCCGGCGCCGTGACGCCGCGGAGGAACGCCCGTGTCCGACCTGATCCGGATCGTCTACGTCAGCCGCTCCACCTTCCCGCCGCGCCCGGCCGAGCACGGCATCGAGCCCGGCGTGGCGCGCATCCTCGCGCAGTCGCGCCTGAACAATCCCCGGCGCGGGCTCGTCGGGGCGCTGTATTTCCGCGACGGCTGCTTCTTCCAGTGCCTGGAGGGCCCGTCGGGCGAAGTCGATCGCCTGATGGCGACCCTCCGCAGCGACCCCCGGCACACCGACCTGCGTGTCCTCGCGGGGATGCCGATCGAGCGGACCGGCTTCGCGGCGTGGTCGATGAAGTACTCGGACATCGGTGCGGCGATGGCGCTGCTGCTGCACGCCCGCGGGCTGTCGACGTTCGATCCCTACGCCTTCGATGCCGCGACCGTCGAGGCCGTCGTCGAGCTGTTGCGGGACGGACCGGACGCGCCATCGCCGGCGTCAGGTGTCACGCGTGCTGTCCCGATGAACGAAGCCCTCGCGCGACGCGCGCTGCGCGTCGCTCACATGGCACTGGGTCTGGCGGGCCTGGCACTGGCCGTCGCGATCCTCGCGGTGGCATCCAGCTGAGGCGCTCCGCTCAATCCAGCACGCGGCAGAACACGGCCTTGAGGTAGCGCGATTCCGGCACGCTGGCCAGCACCGGATGGTCCGCGCCCGCGCCGGAGACGCGCAGCACCTGCACCGTGCGGCCGGCGTAGTAGGCCGCGCGGCGCAACATGTCCAGGAACTGCTCCTCGCTGACCAGCCCCGTGCACGAGAACGTGGCGAGCAGGCCGCCGGGCTTCGTCACCCCGAGCGCGAGCTTGTTCATGTCGAGGTACTTCTTGAGCGCGGGGATCACCTGCTCGCGGTCGCGCGTCATCTTGGCGGGATCGAGGATCACCACGTCGTACTGCTCGCCGCGGTTCCCGGCATCGCGCAGCCACGGGAAGATGTCGGCCTGGATGAAGCGGATGCGCTGGTCGTTGAGCTTGGCATTGCCCTTGGCGATGGCCAGCACCGCATCGTCGATGTCGATGCCGGTCACCTCGCTCGCGCCGCGCACCGCCGCGTAGACGCCGAAGCCGCCGGTGTTGCAGCACAGGTCGAGCACGGTCTTGCCGTGCACGTGCTGGCTCAGCCACTGGCGGTTGTCGCGCTGGTCCGCGAAGAAGCCGGTCTTGTGCGCACCCGAGGGATCGGCGCGGAAGCGGATGCCGTGCTCGGTGATGACCGCCGGCTCCACGCGCGACTGCACGCGGAAGTCGAAGCTCTCCTGCTTCTGCACGTGTTCGTCCGCGAACGAGAAGAAGCGGCAGCCGGGGAACGCCTTCGACAGCGCGGCGTAGATCCACTCGCGGTGGCGGAACATGCCGGCGGAGAAGAACTCGACGACCAGCAGGTCGGCATAGCGGTCGACCACGAGGCCGGAGAGCCCGTCGCCCTCGCTGTGCACGACGCGCCAGGCGTCGGAGACGTCGTCGAGCTTCAGAAGGTCGCGCCGCAGTGAGACGGCGGCGGCGATCTTCCGGTGGAACCAGCCCTCGTCCACGGCGACGTCGGGATCGGTCTCCAGGATCCGCACGGCGATGCGCGAATGGCCGTTGTAGAAGCCGCGGCCGATCCAGTCGCCGTCCACGCCGACGACGTCGACGATCGCGCCCGGCTTGGGGCGCTGGGCGGGCTTCTCGACCAGGCGCTGGAAGATCCACGGGTGCGTGGACTTCCACGCGTTCTTGAGGCGTACAACGGGCAGGGCATCCATCCGCCCATTGTAGGCGTCACACATACGTCATCTTTTTCGTATATCCTCCGAATCTGAAGGGGAGTAGCTCCCAACGCCCGGATCGTCACTACGAGCCTCGTGCTCCGGTCCGGCGGCGGCGTCCAGCCGCGAGCAAGACCTTCGCCCACCGCGGCGAAGGTCCGTCCATGAACGGGTCGCGCCGTGCCCATGCGCGCGAAACCGGACACCCCAATGGATACCATCGCCTCACCGCTGCTCTGGACCGCCTTCGGCGGCCTCGTCGTCGTCGCCCTGCTGGTCGACCTGGTGCTCATGCGCCACGGCGGGCCGCACAAGGTCACCTTCAAGGAAGCCCTCTACTGGAGCATCGGCTGGGTGCTGCTCGCGCTCGCCTTCGGCGGCTGGCTGTGGTGGCACGTGAGCGGCCAGTCGGGCCCCGAGGAGGGCCAGCGCGTCGCGCTCGAGTACCTCACCGGTTACCTGGTGGAGAAGTCGCTCGCGGTCGACAACATCTTCGTCTTCCTGATGCTCTTCACCTACTTCGCGGTTCCGGAGGAGCAGCGGCAGAAGGTATTGATCATCGGGGTGCTGGGCGCGATCGTGCTGCGCGCCATCATGATCTTCGCCGGCGCGCTGCTGCTGCAGAAGTTCCACTGGATCCTCTACGTCTTCGGTGCCTTCCTGCTGCTGACCGGCCTCAAGATGCTGTGGGCCGCGGGCAAGGAGCCGGACCTCGAGAACAATCCGATCCTGCGCTGGCTCACGGGCCACGTGCCGATGACGCGCGGGTACGTGGGCGCGAAGCTCTCCGTGCTGGAGAACGGCAAGCGCCTGTACACGCCGCTGTTCATCGTGATCGTGATGGTGGGCATCACCGACCTCATCTTCGCGGTCGACTCGATCCCGGCGATCTTCGCGATCACCGACGATCCCTTCATCGTGCTGACCTCGAACGTCTTCGCCGTGCTCGGCCTGCGCGCGATGTTCTTCCTGCTCGCCGGCCTGGCCGACCGCTTCCACCTGCTGCCCTACGGCCTCGCGCTGGTGCTGATGTTCATCGGCGCCAAGATGCTGCTGATCGACGTCTACAAGATCCCGATCACGGTCTCGCTGGCGGTGGTCGCCGCGACCATCGGCGCGACCGTGGTGCTGAGCCTGCTGCGGCCCCAGCCGGAGAAGAAGGCGGAGTGGTGACGCCGGTGGAACGCTGAGACCGACGGCCGTCGCCCTTGCACGGGGCGGCGGCCGTCGCCACGTCGGGTCCATGCACCTGCCCACGCCCGACGTCCCCGACTCGCCCGCCCAGCGCCAGCAGGACCTCGCGCGCTGGCGGCGGGCCTTCAACCTGAGCCTGGCGGCGGTGCTCGCGCTGGTCGTGGTGTATGCACTGCAGGGCGTGTTCGACGTCGCCGCGTGGACGGTGCGCCCCGGTCGGCCCGACGGGTGGCTCGGCGTGTTGACGGCGCCGCTGCTGCACGGCTCGCCCGCGCACCTGGCGAGCAATGCCTTCGCCCTGCTCGCCCTGGGCACGGTGACCGGCGCGCAGTTCCCGCGCGCGCTACGCGGCACGCTGCCGCTGGCCTGGCTCGGATCCGGGTCGGCGGCGTGGCTGCTCGGTTCGGCCGGCTCGCACCACCTCGGCGCGAGCGGCGTGGTGAGCGGACTGGTCTTCATGCTCCTCATGCTCGGCCTGCTTCGACGCGACCGCCCGTCCGTGGCCGCGGCGATGCTGGCGCTCGCCCTGTTCGGCGGCGCGCTGCTCGGCGTGCTGCCGCGCGAGCCCGGGATCTCGTGGCAGTCCCACCTCGGCGGTGCGATCGCCGGCGCGTTCGGTGCGTGGTGGCTGCGCGCGGCCGACCCGCTCCCGCCGCGCGTGCGCTACAGCTGGGAGGACGAGCTGGACGACGAGGCCGCCCCCCTGCCCGGCGAGCCGGTGCGCATCGACGCGGTGCGGATCAGCCCGCGGCGTGGCGACTGGGGCTGAGCCTCAGCGCAGCGCGAGGTCGAGCGCGAGCGCGGCGAACACCGTCGCGCCGACCCAGTGGTTGTGCAGGAAGGCGCGGAAGCAGGCCGCGCGGTCGCGCGTGCGGGCGATCCGGAATTCCCAGGCGACGAGCACGACGGCGATCGCGAGTCCCGCGTGCCATGCGACGCCCAGCCGCGCGATGGCGCCGGTGACGACGAGCAGCGCGAAGAAGGCCGCGTACAGCACGCCCTGTGCGAGAAGGTCCCATCGGCCGAACAGCAAGGCGGTCGACCGGCTGCCCATGCGCGCATCGTCCTCGCGGTCGACCATCGCGTACCAGGTGTCGTAGGCCGTCGCCCAGACGACGTTGGCCGCGTACAGCCACCAGGCCTCCGCGGGCACATGCCCGCGGATCGCGGCGAAGGCCATCGGAATGCCCCAGCCGAATGCCAGCCCGAGGTAGACCTGCGGAAAGTGCGTATAGCGCTTCAGGTAGGGATAGCTCGCAGCGAGCAGCACTCCGACTACGCTCATCGCGATGGTCAACGCATTGAGCGTGAGCACCAGCGCGAACGCCACGAGCATCAGGACCGCGAACACCACGAGCGCTTCGCGGCCGGACACCGCCCCGGTGGCGAGAGGACGGTCCTTCGTGCGCTCCACGTGCGGATCGAGCCAGCGGTCGGCGTAGTCGTTGATCACGCAGCCGGCCGAGCGCGTGAGCCACACGCCGAGCGAGAACACCACCAGCGGCCACACGGGCGGCATGCCGCCGGCGGCGAGCCACAGGCCCCACCACGTCGGCCACAGCAGCAGCAGCCAGCCGATCGGCCGGTCGCCGCGCACGAGCTTCCAGTAGAGGGCGAGGCGCCGGCGCCAGCCGGGCGTCGCGTCGGGGGGGACGGTCATCGCGGGGTCGCATCGCCGCGGTACGCGGCGTGCGCATGGTAGCGAGCGTCCCGTTCGCCGGTCAGCGGCGCGAACGCGGGCGCGGCGGCGGGATGTCGGCGCGCGGCGCGCGTCCCGAGCCGATCACCGCCACCGCGCGCATCTCCACCGGCGCGCCCGGCTGCAGCAGCGCGCTCACCGCCACCGCGGTCCACGCGGGGTAATGCCGCGGAAAATACTCGTGGTGGATCGGCGCGAACTTCGCGAAGTCGGCGTGGAAGGCCTGCGGATCGGTCGGCCCCACGTGGTACGTGGTGAGCTCGACGACGTCCTCGAGCGTGGCGCCCGCGGTCGCCAGGTGTGCCTTCAGCGACTCGAACATGTGCCGGACCTTGGCCTCGTAGGTATCGCCGATGCCGGCCGGAATGCCGGAGACGGTCACCGTATCGCCCACCTTGACCACCGGGCTGTAGTGCACGACGTGGTAGCTCGCTTCCATGCCGCGGGGCGCGAGGTGCTCGCGCGTGGGCGCGTCCTGCGCGCACGCGAAGGGGGACGAGAGGGCGAGTGCGAGGACGGCGAGGCGACGCATGGCAGGCTCCGCGAGGGGAGCTGGCAGTCGACCACGCCGTGCGGACGGGCGCATGCATCGGAAGTGGGGCTGACCGCCGTCACACGGCGGCGGCGCGGGCGGCGCGATTTGCGGCTAGAATCGCCGTCCCGCGCGGCGAGCCCGCGTGCGGTCACGCGATGCGCCTGTAGCTCAGCCGGATAGAGTAGCGGCTTCCGAAGCCGTTGGTCGGGGGTTCGAATCCCTCCAGGCGCGCCATCTCCGACATGCTCCACGTCGTCATGGAAAGCACGCCGCCGTGTGGCGGCCCGTACGTCGGCAACTGCCCCGCCCTCGCCGCATACGTGGGCGCGCCGCCCGTCGAATCGGACGACCGTCGTGAGCGTTCTCCTTGCGGGCCTGACAGGGCGGTCACGCCGATGCCCCGCCCGCAGCCCGTCCCCGAGGGATCGCACGCCGACGTCGCGCCCGCGTCGCGTCCGCCCCATGGCGGCTGCCGTCTCACCGCGATCGGCGACGAAACCCTCTGCGCCAGCGATCGTCGGGACGCCGGTCACCCCGGGTCCAAGGCCGCCCTCCGGCGGCCCGTGTCGACTCGTCGGCTGAGGCCACGGCTCCGCGTGGTACAGCCACCGCCCTGCAAGCCTAGCCGGCGAAACCCGAGGGCGGCCACGGCAGGCGGCGGAGCTGCGACGGCACGTCGGGGGCATCGTCGTCGGTGGTCATCCAGAGCGCGCCTCGCCCGTCGAACGCGATGCCTTCGACCTTGTGATGGCCCTCCAGCCGCGCCTGCCACGTGACGTCCCCGCCCGGTGCGCATGCCAGCAGGACGCTGCCCTCGACCCGGCCATCGTCGTACGCGTCGGACGTGTGTTCCGCCGAGGCGCTCAGGACCCAGCCGCCACCCCGGCGTAGGCCGGGGTTCTTTTTTTCATCGGTGTACGGTATCGAGCCGCGACCGCACGCCGTGCATCGCATCCGCCCGCAGCGGACGGTTGAACACCCGTCGTCCGCGCAAGCGCCTCCGTGCGTGCGACGCCTCGAGCGGCATGCGGCCGCGTGACGGCCGGCGTCGAGGTCTGCTCTTGTCGGAAGCGGGCGCCCGGCTGGCACGCAGGCGGCCCCGGGCCGCATGCACAGCCTCCGACCGATCGAGAAAGCCCCGGCGAACCGGGGCTTCCGATCCGGACGAGAGGCTGCTTACGGGGCCGTCTTGAGCGTCAGCTGGCTTCCCAGGATCTCGGCGATGGGCTGGAAGTAGCTCGTCGCGAGCGATGCTTCCCTGCCCTTGCAGCTGTAGTTGCCACCGGACAGGACGCCCTGGGCCTGGTCGCCGCTGATGAACGAGCCGCCCGAGTCGCCGCCTTCCGCACACACCTTGGCGCTCGTCAGGCCGCTCACCGATCCCTCGGGGTAATTCACCGTCTGGTTGTAGCGCAGGATCGTGCCGCACTTCAGACCCGTGGTGCGCCCCGAGCGGCAGACCGCGGCACCCTCGGGCGCGACGGCCTGCCCGCGCACGGGCTGGTTGTAACCGGCGACCGTCGCGGAGACCGAGTGGCCGGGCAGCAGCTCGACGTGCGCGCCATCTCCGCTGGTTCCGAAGAACGAGCTCTTGAACGAGCCGACCTGCGGCCCGACGGTGCGGCGACTCGCCAGGGTGAATACGCCGTCGTTGGTGTTGCCGCAGTGCCCCGCGGTGACGAAGGCCTCGATGCCGCTGCGGGTGACGCCGAAACCGACGGAACAGTAGTAGTAGCTGCCACCGCTCTGCGAGAGGTATTCGCTGCCGCCCTGGAATGCCACCAGGGGGCGGGGCGCCGAGGCCATCGTATTGAAGCGGACCACGGAGGCGTCGATGCCGCTGGCCGCGACGAAGTCGATGGCGGCGTCCTCCGCACCGGGCGCCACGTCCACGGTGACGGCATTGGTCCGGACATCGACGCCCCATGCGTAGATACCGGCCGGCACCGTGCGACGCTTCGACGTCGCGTCGAGTTCGGCCTTGGAAGCGTTGAGGTGGGCCAGGGAATGGCGCGCAGCACGGATCGAGACGCCGGGGGCCGCGGGGCTTCGGCGTGGCGAGGTGGTCGCGACGACGAGCTGGTGGTCGCCGTTCGCCTTGCGCTCGATCCAGCTCCCCGCGTAGTTCGCGCCATAGGCCCGGGCGAGCGCACCACGCTGCGTGGCCGCCAGGCGTTCGATTTTCAGGTACTGCGAAAGCTGTGCCGCGCTCATGTCGAGATCGCGCTGCATCGTGGCGCGCATCTCGGGCGACGGCGTGTCTCCGGGGCCAGCGGATGCTGCCATCGAGAGGGCGAGAGCGATCGGCGATAACGCCCAGGGAACGAACTTGCGCATCTACTTTCTCCAGTCAGGTCGGGGGAGTGACTTCGCGAGACAGCAGGAACCGTGATTCTGATCACCGATCGGGGCCGGCCGACGGATAGTGGCACGGGTTCCGGCGACGGGAATGCGGCACTGCGGCAAGGCGGCCTGGCAGCCCGTGGCGCCGGGACCGATCACGCCCTTGCACCGTGCGCTCATGAATGTGCCGGCATTGGACGAGCACCCGGACATCGTCATGTGGTCCGGCGTCGCGGACGACACCGGTGCACCGCTTCACGTCAGTCAGGCCGTCGCCGCTCGTGCGATGGAGCGACCTCGATCGGTCCTCCGTTCGCCCTGGATGCAGAGCGTCCAGTGGAACGCGGAGATGCCCGAGGTTCGGCCTCGTGCAGCCGGGTTGCTGAACGGGCCTCGGATCCACAGCCCTTGTCGACCGCGAACGCATTGCGGTCCCATACGCGCGGGGAACCAGGGAACCGCCATGCAGTCAGCCGCCGCCTACGAGGCGCTCGTCGAGCGCCTCGACCGACAATTCCGCGAGGCGCCCTCGCTCTACCGGTTCAAGCTGGCGCTGCTGGCATGCCTCGGCTTCGCCGTGCTCGGCGGATCCGCGCTCTTCGCGGTCGGCGTGTCTGCCGGGCTCGTGGCCGTCCTGTATGCGATCTCGCCGATCCTGCTCCTCAAGTTGATCAAGGTGGTCTGGATCCCGGTGCTGTTCGGCTGGTTCCTGCTCAAGGCCCTGTGGGTGAAGTTCGACCCACCGGAGGGCTACCGGCTGCGTGCGACCGATGCCCCCGAGCTCGTCAGGGAGGTGGAGCGCCTGCGCCGCGAAACCGGGGCACCGAAGCTCGAGGCGATCCTGATCGATTCCGACCTCAATGCATCCGCCGCGAGCATTCCGCGCGCCTCCGGGCTGTTCGGGCACAGGCACTACCTGGTGCTCGGCCTGCCGCTGATGCAGTTGCTCTCCCGCGAGCAATTGCTGGCGGTCATCGCGCACGAGTTCGGCCACTTCGGCGGCGGTCATTCCTGGTTCGCGGGATGGATCTACCGCGTGCGCGTCAGCTGGTACCGCGTGCTCTGGGCGCTGCAGCAGAGCGGCTCGTCGCTCACGAAAGTGTTCGACCGGTTTTTCCGCTGGTACGCCCCCTACTTCAATGCGTACTCCTTCTCGCTCTCGCGGGCCAACGAGTTCCAGGCCGACGCGGCGGCGGCGGGCGCCGTGGGGGCGTCGAATGCGGGGGCGGCCCTGATCCGCGTGCACCTCGGGAGCGATCGCCTCGAGCGCGACTTCTGGCCCCGCATCCGGGCCGCCAACGACCGGGAGCCCGCGCCTCCGATGCAGCTCTACCGCGACATGGGCGCGCAGCTGCGCCAGCCGGCCGCCGACGATGCGGCGCGCCTGAGCGAGGCGCTCGCCCGGGAGCCGGGCTATGACGACACCCACCCCACGCTCGCACAGCGGCTCGCCGCCCTCGGGGTGGAGGCGTCGGCGGTGCCCGAGCCCGACGTGTCGGCGGCGGACGCCCTGCTCGGCCCACTCGCCGCCGAGCTCGAAGCGCGCTTCAGCGAGGACTGGCGCGCGAGCGTGCAGGGCGCCTGGGAGGAGAACCACCGCACGACGCTGCAGAACGCCGCACGGCTCGCCGAGCTCGAGGCACTCGGCGAGCGCGACGCGAAGCAGACGGCGGACTACGCCTATCTCGCCGAGTGCCTGCGTCCCGAGCTCGATCACGTCGCGTTGTACCGCCAGGCGGTGGCCGCCGATCCGGACGATGCCTACAGCCTCTTCCGGCTCGGTGCGCTGCTGCTCGAGAAGCGGGACGCCGAGGGCGTCCCGTACGTCCGGAAGGCGATGCAGATGGACAGCAGCGCGGTCGACGCTGGCGCTGCGCTGCTCGCGCACTACTACCAGGAGATCGGCGACCACGAGGGCCTGGAGTTCACCGGCAAGGCACTGGACGCCGCGTACGCCGCCCGCATGCGTGTCGCGCGCGAGCGCGGGCGGGTGACGACCCAGGACGTCTACGCGCCGCACGCGCTGACGGACGAGCAGCTCGACGGATTCCGCCGTCAGGTCCGCGGTCTGGACACCATCGAGAAGGCCTGGGTCGTGCGCAAACACGTGAGCGACGACCCCAACGAACCCCCGCACTTCGTGGTCCTCGTGGCCTGGCGGGGGATCATCTTCTCGGAGGGCGGCAACCTGCAGAGGGCGGTCGATGCCATCGAACTGCCGGGTTCCGTCATCGTCATCACCGCGCCCAACCAACGCGCGATCGCACGCCGGGTCCGCAAGGCGGCGGGCGAGCCCATGTTCGTGCGCTGACCGGCTCCGACGCCGCTCTCCGGGTCCGCGTCGACCTGTCGGACACCCAGAGCGGGGCTGACCGCATGCGCGGCCCGGTACCGGCACGGCCGGCGACGGATCGCGGCGCACGCGGCGCGCCGCGTCATCGCGTCCCGGGTCGGGCTCCATCCTGGCGGGATCGCCTCATTCGCCACAGCACGAACGAGATGGATGCGGTCGCGAACACGAGCATGGACGCGACCGCCGTGTAGAAGCCGCGGCTTCCGGTGTCGAAGATGGGCGCCGCGAAGTTCATGCCGAGAACGCCGGCCGCGGTCGCCAGCAGACCCGTAATCACGGTGACGACGGTGAGCAGGTGCATCGTCGCGTTCGTGCTCTCCGCGATCCGCGAGCTGTAGAGATCGAAGCTCCCGTTGACGAGCTCACGCGCGTTCTCGATGACGCCGATCACGTGCGAGTACCGCTTCCGCAGCGCGGTGCAGGCCTCGCGGGCCCCGTCCGTCAGCGAGGGATTGAAGTCGGGGCGGCCCAGGGCATCGAAGACGTCGCGGTGGTCGGCCAATGCCTGCCTGAACCGTGAACCGCGCTGGCGCAGCATCTGCAGGTCACGCAAGAGACCGGTATGGGGCTTGCGGAGGATCTGCAGCTCCACGCGGTCGAGCACGTTCTCGAATTCGTCGCGCGCGTCGAGATAGTCCGTCAGCATCCGGTCGAGGAGCGATGCGGCGAAGATCATGGACTCCAGCCGTCCGATACGCAGTACGTCCGACTCGTCGTCGAGGACGGTACGGATGAAGTCGGCCGGGCTTTCATGCTGGGTGACGACGATGTTGGGGCCGATCGCCAAGGTGAGCGACACGCCTTTCGGCCGGCGCTCGTCCTGCCAGTTGAGCGCGTTCAACCGCATGTACGTCCACGGAGCCGCCCAGCGGATGTCGGGCAGCGGGCTGGATGCCAGCGCATCCACGTCGACGCCGAGGCGATCCGCCAGATCGGCTGGAATCGCCGCCTGCGTCACGTCGACCCACAGCAGGTGGCGGTCACCGATGGGAAGCAGGTCGGAGAGGTCGCGCGAGGCGATCTCCCGCCCAGCGGTCTCGCCTTCGAAGAGCAGCAAGCGAATTGTCGGATCCGCCTGGGCCATGGTCGCCTCGCGGTTGAGTCGGCCGGATCGTGGTTCTGTCGGTACCCGTGAAAGCCGGAAACGGGATCCGGGAGAGCGCCAACCCGACCGGGACCCCACCTCCTGCCGAGACGCAGAAGGAGCTGGAGTGAGCCGACGCTACGGCCGATCGGGTCGGCTTCAGGTGAATACTTCAGGTTGGGTGCGCACATCGCTCGCAGCGTGTCGTGCGATCCGTTTCCGGTCGTAGATCCCTGCTGAAGTGAGGCGTAGATGGCGGAGTCGTGTTCCTTCACATCCCACACGCTCTACGACGCGCGGGATCCGCGGCCGGACCGGTCGGCGCCACGACGGCATGCACCGAGCTCGAGCGAGCTTCTCGGCCGCCTGAGGACGACGCTGGGCGTGCGCGGTGCGGACTGCCGGATGATCGCCCTGACGGGCTACGGGCAACCGCGCGACCGGGCGCGGGCGCTGCAGGTCGGCTTCGATGGCCATGTCACCAAGCCCGTGGATCTCGAAGCGCTGCTCCGCCTGATCAGACGCGAGCACCCGGAACGCTGAATCGGGAAGCCTGCCCACGCGAGGGCGGCCGAGGTCCAACCGGCTGCACCCGGAATGGTCTGCATGCCGGGATCCTCCCGCCGGCACGCGCCGCACCCGCAAGAACGTGGTCGCTCGAGACCCGAGGGGCGGGTCACCCGATCCGGCTGCGCGGGCCCCGGATCGACGGGGTCCCGCAACGATCCACCTCCGCCAGCCGGACCGTGCGCTATCGCGCGGCGACGGGCGTCCGCTCCGGCCAACCGCCCGCGAGGGCGACGTACACGCCGACACCGCCGGTGGCCGCCCGTGCACGCGCATCCGCCAATGCATCCTCCGCCTGCAGGCGCACGCGCTCCGCGTCGAGCACCTCGAGCAGCCCGGAGGCGCCGGCCTGGTAGCGCACGCGCGCGAGCCGTGCCGCCTCCGCGCTCTCGGTCGCCGCGCGCTGCAGGTGCTCGGCCTCATGGCCTGCGCGCGCATGACGGACGAGGGCGTTCTCGGTCTCCTCCAGCGCCACGAGGACCGCCTGCTGGTACTGCGCGAGCGCGAGGTCGGCGCCGGCTTCGGCCGCGCGGATGCGTGCCCGCACGCGCCCGATGTCGAGGAACGACCAGTCGATGCCGAGCGCGACCAGGCCCGTGCGGCTGCCGCTGCCGAACAGGTCTCCGGCACCGCCGGCCTGCGTGCCGAACAGACCGCCCAGGGTCAGGCGCGGGAAGAGATCCGCGGTCTCCACGCCGATGCGGGCCGTGGCGGCATGCAGGCGATGCTCGGCCGCGGCGACGTCGGGGCGGCGACGCAGCACCGACGCGGGCGTCTCGTCCGCGATGTCGGCCCCGATGGCCGGGATCGGGGACGGCGCGCGCAGCCGGTCGACCAAGGCGTCGGGCGTGCGTCCGGTGAGTACGGCGAGGCGATGCATCGCGACCGCCTCGGCCGTTTCGAGCGCCGGGATGCGCGCCAGCGTGGACTCCAGCTGCGCGCGCGAGCGGGCGGTGTCGAAGGCGGTGCCGCGACCCGCACCGTCGAGCGTCTCGACCAGCCGCAGCGTCTCGCGTTGCACCTCGGCGTTGGCGCGCGCCACGCGCAGGCGCTCCTGCGCGCCACGCAGGTCGACGTAGGTGCGCGCGAGGTCGCCGACGACGGCGACCTGCAATGCACCCAGGTCTCCCGCGCGCGCCCAGGCCTCGGCCTGTTGCGCCTCGACCGCGCGGCGCACGCGGCCGACAAGGTCGATCTCCCACCGCGCGGTCGCCTGCACCGCGTAGCTCCGCACTGCGTCGGTGTCACCCCCGGGGCCCTGGTCGCGGCTCGATCGCGTCTCGCGTGCGTCGCCGCCGGCGGTGATCGTCGGCGCCTGGTCGAAGCGCGCGCCGCGAAGCAGTGCGCGGGCGCGGTCGAGGTTGGCGAGCGCGGCGTGCAGGTCGCGGTTCGCCGCCAGCGCGTCGTCCACCAGCGATGCGAGCACCGGATCACCCAGGCTGTGCCAGAACCGCGCCGCGGGGTCGGGGATGACCGCCGATGCCGGCAGCTCGGCAGCGCGCACGAACCGGTCGGGCACCGGCATATCGGGCCGCACGTAGTCGGGTCCGACCGTGCACGCTGCGAGCGCGGCGGCCAGCACGCTGATCGCGAGCGGCCTCACCACGGCAGCACCTCGCCCAGGTGCACGAAGCCGCCGTTCGGGCCTTCGTCGCCCAGCAGCGCCATCTCCACGCTGGTACGCGCGCCGGTGACCACGTCGAGCTCGCCGCCGGCGTTCATGTCGGTCTTCACCGAGCCCGGATGCACCGCGTTGACCTTGATGCGCGTGTCGCGCAGTTCGTGCGCGAGGTGCACGGTCCAGGCGTTGAGCGCGGACTTGGACGCGTCGTAGGCCGGCATCTTGAAGTTGAAGATCGGCGAGGCCGGGTCGGTGTGCGAGGTCAGCGAGCCCAGCAGGCTGGAGACGTTGACGATGCGCGCGGCCGGCGACTGCCTGAGCAGCGGCAGGAACGCCTGCGTCACCGCGACCGCGCCGAACAGGTTGGTATCGAACGTCTCGCGCCAGACCTTCAGCGACTGCTGCGAGGGCGCGAGCGAGAAGTCGTCGATGAAGACGCCGGCGTTGTTGACCAGCACGTCTAGGCGGCCGTGGCGGCGGGTCACTTCGTCGACGGCGGCGGCGATGCTGGCCTCATCCGTCACGTCGAGCGTGATCGCCTCGACGTCGAGGCCGTCGGCCTTGAACGGGAGCGCGGCGGCGGTGGCGCGGGTGAGATCGCGGCCGGCGAGCAGCACGCGCAGGCCAGCCGTCGCGAGCTGGCGGACGGTCTCCAGGCCGATGCCGCGGGTGGCGCCGGTGACGAGGGCGATGCGGGTGTCGTTGCTCATGATTGCAGTCCTGTGGATGAGGAAAGTGCGGTGATCGGCGCGCCGCGCGATGTACGCGGCGCGCGGCGGGATCAGGCGTTGAGTGCGTGCACGGCCGGCGCGTCGTGGCGCACGAGCTCGCGGCGCGAGAGCTTGCGCAGCGCGACGTAGAACACCGGCGTGAGGAACAGGCCGAACAGCGTCACGCCGAGCATGCCGGCAAAGACCGTCACGCCCGTCGCCGCGCGCACTTCCGCGCCGGCCCCGGTGGCGAACACCAGCGGCACGGTGCCGGCGATGAAGGCGATCGACGTCATCACGATGGGGCGCAGGCGCAGGCGGCAGGCCTCGAGCGCGGCGTCGACGATGGAACGGCCCTGCAGTTCCAGCTCGCGCGCGAACTCCACGATCAGGATCGCGTTCTTGCAGGCCAGGCCCATCAGCACCACCAGCCCCACCTGCACGAAGACGTTGTTGTCGCCGCCGGTCAGCCACACGCCCACCAGCGCGGACAGCAGCGTCATCGGCACGATCAGGATCACCGCCAGCGGCAGCGTCCAGCTCTCGTACAGCGCGGCCAGCACGAGGAAGGCCAGCAGCACCGCGAGCGGGAACACGATCAGCGCGGCATTGCCCTGCGTGGCCTGCTGGTAGCTGAGATCGCTCCAGTCGATGGCCATGCCGGTGGGCAGCACCTTGCCGGCGATCTCTTCCACCTTCGCCATCGCCTCGGTGGACGAGAGCAGGCGCGGGTCGGCTTCGCCGAGGATGTCGGCGGCGGGGTAGCCGTTGAAGCGCAGCACCGGGTCGGGGCCGTAGGTCTGGCGGATGGTGACCATGCTGCCGATCGGCACCATCTCGCCGTTGACGTTGCGGGTGCGCAGGTTGGCGATGTCCTCGACGTTGTCGCGGAATTGCCCGTCGGCCTGCGCGATCACCTGCCAGGTGCGGCCGAACATGTTGAAGTCATTGACGTAGGCGCTGCCCAGGTACGTCTGCAGCGTGTCGAACAGCTCGGTGAGCGGCACGCCCTGCGCCTTGGCCTTGACGCGATCGACCTCGGCATCCAGCTGCGGCACGTTGGCCTGGTAGCTGCTGATGGGAAAGCCCATGCCCGGCGTCTGCGCGGCGGTGCCCTGGAAGGCCTGCACCGCGCCCTGTAACGCGCCGTAGCCGAGGTTCGCGCGGTCTTCGATGAAGAGCGAATAGCCCGACCCGTTGCCCAGGCCCTGGATCGGCGGCGGCATCAGCGCGAACGCAAATCCTTCTTGAACGCCGGCGATCTTCTGGTTGAGCTCGGCGACGATCTCCTCCGCGCTGTTCTCGCGCTCGTCGAACGGCTTGAGGTTGAAGAACACCACGCCGCTGTTGGGGGTGTTGGTGAACTGCAACGGGTTCAGGCCGGGGAAGGCGATCTCGTCCTGCACACCCTCGATGCCCTTGGCGATCTTGGCGATCTTTGCGAGCGCGGCGTCGGTGCGTTCGATCGACGCGCCCTCCGGCATCTTCACGCCGGCGATCAGGTACAGCTTGTCCTGCACGGGGATGAAGCCGCCGGGCACGAGCTGGAACATCGCACCCGCGCCGATCAGCAGCGCCAGGTACACGCCGAACACGAATCCACGACGGCCCAGCGTGCGGCCCACGGCGCGCTCGTAGCCTTCCGAGCTGCGCTTGAAGAAGCGGTTGAACGGGCGGAACACCCATCCGAACAGGCGTTCGATGAGCCGGGTCGGCGCGTCCTTCGCCGCCCCGTGCGGCTTGAGCAGCTTGGCCGCGAGCGCCGGCGACAGGGTGAGCGAGTTGATCGCCGAGATCACCGTGGAGATGGCGATGGTCACCGCGAACTGCTTGTAGAACTGGCCGGTGACACCACTCAGGAACGCCATCGGCACGAACACCGCGCACAGCACGAGCGCGATCGCGATGATCGGGCCGGACACCTCCTTCATCGCCTGGTGCGCCGCATCGAGGGGGCTCATGCCCTGCTCGATGTAGCGCTCGACGTTCTCGACGACGACGATCGCGTCGTCCACCACGATGCCGATCGCCAGCACCAGGCCGAACAGCGTGAGCGTGTTGATCGAGAAGCCCAGCAGGTAGAGCACCGCGAAGGTGCCGACCACCGACACCGGCACCGCGATCAGCGGGATGATCGAGGCGCGCCAGGTCTGCAGGAACAGGATCACCACCAGCACCACCAGCAGGGTGGCCTCCAGCAGCGTCACCACCACCGAGCGGATGGAATCGCGCACGAAGATGGTGGTGTCGTAGACGGAGGTGATCTCCACACCGGGCGGCAGGCGCGGGCGCAGTTCGTCCATCTTCGCCACCACCGCGTCGCGGATCTCCAACGCATTCGCGCCCGGCGCCTGGAAGATGCCGATGGCCGAGGCGTTCATGCCGTTGAGGCGCGAGCGCAGCGTGTAGTCGCCTGCCGCGAGTTCGATGCGCGCCACGTCGCGCAGGCGCACGATCTCGCCGTTCGCGCCGGCCTCCAGCACGATGTCGCCGAATTCCTCGACGGTGCGCAGGCGGCCCTTGGCATTGATCGGCAGCAGGAAGTCGCTGCCGTTGGGCATGGGCTCCGCGCCCAGCTGGCCGGCGGACACCTGCACGTTCTGCTCGCGCACCGCGCGCAGCACGTCGCCGGCCGTGAGCCCGCGCGAGGCCACCTTGTCGGGGTCCAGCCACAGGCGCATCGCGTAGTCGCCGCCGCCGAACGCCGCCGCATCGCCCACGCCCGGAATGCGCGCGAGTTCGTCCTTGACGTTGAGCCGCATCCAGTTACGCAGGTACAGCGAGTCGTACCGGCCGTCGGTGGACACCAGGTGCACCACCATCAGGAACACCGGCGACTGCTTCTGCGTGGTCACGCCCTGCCGCCGCACGTCTTCGGGCAGGCGGGCGAGCGCCTGGCTCACGCGGTTCTGCACGCGCACCGCCGCCTCGTCGGCATCCACGCCGGGTTCGAAGGTGACGGTCATCTGCAGCACGCCGTCGGAGCCGGCGACGGACTTGACGTACATCATGTCCTCGACGCCGTTGATGGCCTCCTCGAGCGGCGTGGCCACCGTCTCGGCGATCACCTTCGGGTTCGCCCCCGGGTAGACGGTGCGCACCACCACCGAGGGCGGCACCACCTCGGGGTATTCGCCGATCGGCAGCATCGGGATCGCGATCAGGCCGGCGGCGAAGATCACGATCGAGAGCACGGCCGCGAAGATCGGGCGGTCGATGAAGAAGCGGGAGAAGTCCATGGCTCGGTCCTTGGCGGATATCCGGGCCGCAGGGGCCCGGGCCTCCGGCCGGAGCCGGAAGCGGGGAGACGTCGTGGCGCGTGGGAGCGCTTAGCGGGCGGCCACAGTGGGCGACGGCGGCGCGGCGCCCATCGCGATCGGCTTGGGCTGGACCGGCATGCCGGGGAAGAACACCTTCTGCACGCCGTGCACGATCACGCGGTCGGCCGGCTTGAGGCCGGACTCGACCACGCGCAGCCCGTCGACCATGCGCCCGAGCACCACGTCGCGCCGCTCGGCGGTGTTTTTCGGCCCGAGCACGTAGACGTACTTGCGGTCCTGGTCGGTCAGCACCGCGCGGTCGTCGATCAGCAGCGCGCTGCGCTCGGCGCCGCCCTGCAGCTGCACGCGGGCGAACAGGCCGGGGGTGAACTGCCCGTCCGGGTTGCGCAGCACGGCGCGCGCGCGGATGGTGCCGGTTCGCGGGTCGACCTGGTTGTCGACGAAGTCCAGGCGCCCCTCGTGCGGATAGCCCGTCTCGTTGGCGAGGCCGACGCGCACTGGACTCCCCTCGCCGCTGCCGCCGCCGGCCTCGCGATGGCGCAGGTAGGTCTGCTCATCGGTTTCGAAGTAGACGTGCACGGGATCGACGGAAACCAGCGTGGCGAGCACGGTCGAGTCGGCCTGCGCGAGGTTGCCTTCGGTCACCAGCGCGCGCCCGGCGCGGCCGGAGATCGGCGCACGCACCTGCGTGTACTGCAGCTCCAGGCGCGCGGCCGCGACGGCGGCCTCGGCGGCGCGCACCGCCGCATTGCCCTGCGACGACGCGGCGCGCCGTGCCTCGAACTCTTCGCGCGAGATGGCCTTCGCGTCGACCAGCATCTGCGCGCGGCGATCCTGCGACTGCGCGAGCCGCGCCTCGCTGCGCGCGCGCTCGAGCTCGGCGACCGCGCGGTCGAGGTTCGCCCTGTAGCGGCGCGGGTCGATGGTGAAGAGCAGGTCGCCGCGGCGGACGAGATCGCCTTCGCGGAAGGCCACGCGCTCCACGTAGCCACTCACGCGCGGCCGCAGTTCGACGGTCTCCACCGCCTAGACGCGGCCGGTGAAGTCGTCCCATTCGCGGACGGGTTTCGCGACCACCTGCGCGACGCTCACCTCCGGTGCGGGCGGCATGGCGGCGGACGGTTCGGCCTGGCTGGTGCAGCCGGCGACGACGAGGGCGGCCGCGATCGCGAGCGCGAACAGGGACAGCCGCGACGAGGGCTTCGATGCGGTCATGGGGAAGGCTCCTGGGGGGATTGGGGGGCCGTGATCCGGCGCAGCAGCGCACGGGCGGCGGAGAGGTGCGGGGCGGCGTCCGCGCGGGGGAGCACGGTCGCGTCGTGGAAGGGGACGACCGCGGGCGCGCGCATGTCGCGCGCCGTGGCCAGCGCGACGGCCTGCTCGCCGATCGCGCGCACGCGCGGCCACTGCGGGCAGGCGTGCGCCTGGTTGCCCTCGGTGCACGCCGGGCGGTCGACGTCGAGCATCTGCACGCGCACGCCGGTCGCGCGCGTCTCCTCGTGCAGCACGCGCACGAGCATCTTCAGCGCCGACGCGGCGATCGAGCGGTGGCCGTAGCCGGACCACGGGGCACTGCTGCCCGGCCCGCCGACGACGACGAAGCGCGCGCCGGGTGCGTGGTCGGCGAGCCAGGGCAGCAGGTGGCGCGCGGCGACCAGCGCGGGCTTCACGTCCTCGTCGATGCGCGCCTGCAGCGCATCAGCCGACGCATCGAGCACGCGGCCGCGATCGTCCGGACCGCGCAGGGCGAGCACCACGTCGGCGATCGGGCGCCCGAGCCGGCGCAAGCGCGCGAGCAGGCGCGCGCCGCCCCGCTCGGTGGCGAGGTTGGCGCGGATGCAGGTGATCTCGGCATGCGGATCGGCCGATTCCAGTGCCGCGAGCGCGGTGCAGCCGCGCGCCACCGCGATCACCGGACGGCCCCGCGCGAGCGCGGCCTCGACCACGGCCCGGCCGATCGTGCCGCTCGCACCGAGGACGAGGAGCGCGGCGATCATTGTCCCGCCTCCGGGATGGTTCGGCCCGCCCGCGGGATATTCGAGAGCGGGCGCGCGCCGCGGGCGACCAGCGCCAGCGCCATCAGCACGAGCGCGCCCACCGGCAGCCCGACCGCGAACAGCAGGCTCCAGGCGAGCAGCCACGCATCGGCGCGCCCGCTGCCCACGCCGTGCAGGACCAGCGTCGCGCCGAGCACGAGCACGCCCACCGCACCGGCCAGGAACAGGCCGGAGGTGAGCAGTCGGGCGGTCCGGTGGGCGGCCATCGCGGCGTCCTCGTGGAAGAGGCTGCGAACCTTAGGCCTGCGCCGCGCGTCTGATTAGCCCCGACTTCGGGGAAAAATTATCCCGTCCCCGGGACAAACGGCGTAACGTGCCCGTGCCATCCTGCGCCCGTCCCACCTGGAGCCCCCCGCCATGTCCCGCGATCTCAACGACACGCTCGTCTTCGTCAAGGTGGTCGAGCACGGCAGCTTCATTTCCGCCGCCCGTGCGCTGCGGCTCCCGAAGACGACGGTGAGCCGGAAGGTGCAGGACCTGGAGACGCGCCTGGGCGCGCAGCTGCTCCATCGCACCACGCGCAAGCTCGGCCTCACCGAGGCGGGCAACGTCTACTTCGAGCACTGCCAGCGGATCGCGCGCGAGCTCGACGAGGCCGAGAGCGCGGTGAGCCAGCTGCAGGGCGGCCCCCGCGGCTGGCTGCGCGTCACCGCGCCGTATTCGATCGGCATCACGTGGATCGCGCCGCTGCTCGGCGACTTCCATGCGCTGCATCCGGACGTGCGCGTGGAGATGGTGCTCACCAACGAGCCGCTCGACATCATCGACAAGGAGATCGATGTCGCGCTCCGCGTGGGCCACCTGCCCGACTCGAACCTCGTCGCGCGCAGGCTCGGCACCTTCCGCTCGCAGGTGTACGCGAGCCCGTCCTACATCGAGCGCCATGGCGAGCCGCTGCATCCGGACGACCTGCAGCACCACCGCGCGCTGACCTCCTCGAAGTACCGCCGCAACGGCGCGTACTGGTGGGCGCTCTCGGATGGCGAGCGCACGGTGGACTACCGCGTCGACCCGGTGCTCGTCGCCAACGACCCCGGCTTCCTCACCGGTGCGCTGATCTGCGGCGAAGGCCTGATGCTCACCAGCGACATCACGGCCAAGGCCTATGTCGAGCAGGGCATGGTGCAGCGCGTCCTCGCCGGCTGGGTCGGCCCGGAGGTCGACTGCAATGCGGTGTTCCCGAAGGGGCGCGTGCAGTCGCCGAAGGTGCGCGCGTTCGTCGATTTCCTCGTCGAGCGCCTGAACTTCGATGCGGACTACATGCAGGTGATCTGCCCGCTGCGCAAGAAGCTCGACGAGGAGGGCGCCATCCGGACCACGGTCGCCGACGAACTCGCGAAAGCGGCGTCGACCGCCCGCACGGACCAGACCGCCCACGCGTGAAGCGATCGAGCCGCCGCGAAGCCGCGTCCGCTCGCAGGAACCGTCAGGTGCCGCCGAGCCGGAAGCGGACCAGACAGGCGTGCTTTCGGAGCTTCGCCCCGGGAATCGGCACGACCGGCGTGGTGCGGTAGGGCGCGCCCGTCTCCACGTCCTCGGCGTCCCGGTAGCGACCGCGGTGATACGTGGACGCGCAATCGCCGAACTTGTTGCACACCTCGAGCTTGGTGCAGAGGGCGCGGCCTCCGCGCTCGTAGATGTAGTAGGTGGCGCCGGAGTACGGGGGTCGCGGGTACCGCCCGGTTCGGATCGTGATCGGCGATTCCCCGCGTGCACCGCCGGCCGGGAGCGGCGACAGCACCGTCAGCAGGCAGGCGGCGACGATCAGGCGTCCGGATTCCACGGGAGTTCCTTCATCCGGCGCGAGGTCCGGCCTTGGGGGAGTGGCGCCGGCTTCGACGGCGCTTCACCGGGAGGCGCCGGCCGCCGCGTCGGTACCGCGGTGCAGGCAGGTGGTCGCCACGTCCACGCTGGACCGGGCCTGCGCGCGATCAGCGCGCGAGGGTCGAATTGAGCAGCGCGGCCAGGCGCCAGGCGGCCTGGCGCACGCGCTGCTCGGCGAGCGGGCGCATCGAGTCGAGGTAGGCATGGTCCATCGCGGCGTCGACGGGGTACAGCCCGCGCGCCGCGATCAGCCGGCAGGACTCACCCGCCCAGGCCAGCGGACCGCTGGCGAGCGCACCGGTCGATGGCCATGTGTCGAGGTCCAGGCGACGTGCATACGCCGGCAGCGCCAGCCCCGTGCTGCCGAGCACGTAGTAGTCCCAGATCGAGTGCAGATTGGTCGACATCACCCCGTCCACGTAGCGGCTGCGCGCGTACTCCTCGGGCTCGATCGGGGTGCGCAGGCTGATGGCGAAGCGGTTGCCGCCGAGGTCGGGGCGGTTGTTGGCGTGCATCGGCTGGTGGACGTCGCCGACGAAATGCACGAGGAACTTGAGCGCGTCGCGACGCACCCCGGCCGGCTGCGAGGCATCGGCGAGGAGGCGCTGCTGCGCCTCGATGGCACCGACCACGCATTCGCCCCCCGGGCAGTCGCGCGCCATGTCCGCCGCGCAGGTGCCTTCCGGCGTGTTGATGTAGTGCCAGCGCGAGGTGCGCTGGTAGTCCTCCGGGCTGCTGGAACGCAGGTCGTCGGCCCAGACGGCGACGCCGGCGAGCGTGGGCTCGGCCTCGCCCGCCAGCAGGCGCGTGACCTCCGCCTGCGCGGCGGGCTCGAGCTGGCGCTGTGCCAGTTCGCCGACCAGCCGGTGGCCGAGCGCGCTCCAGGCGAACGCGGGCGCGGCGGCGAGCAGCAGGGCGAGCAGGCCGAAGCCGCGCGCGATGGGGGAGGGGGAGGAGCGACGCATCGTGCAGGATCCTTGCGGGAGTCGGCCGCCGGTGGAACGGCGGGTGCGTAGGGTATCGGCTCGACCGCCACTCGGCGCTGAGCGTCGTGCCGGGATCACGGGACGCCGCGGGACTAGACTGGGCGCATGGACGCCACCTCCGAACTCATCCGCGCCTACTACGACGCCTTCAACCGGGGTGACCACGAGGCGATGCTCGCCCTGCTCACCGACGACGTGGTGCACGACCTGAACCAGGGACCGCGCGAGACCGGCCGGGAGGCCTTCCGCGCGTTCATGGCGCGCATGGACCGCAGCTACGTCGAGCGGCTGCACGACATCACCGTGATGACGGACGCCTCCGGCACGCGTGCCGCGGCCGAGTACGTCGTGCACGGCACGTACCGGGCGGACGACGAGGGCCTGCCGAAGGCCAGCGGCCAGGCGTATGTGCTGCCGGGCGGCGCCTTCTTCGAGGTGCGGGACGGGCGTATCGCGCGCGTGACCAACTACTACAACCTCGGCGACTGGATCGCGCAGGTGGCGGGCCGCACGTGAGCGGCGTGCGCGTGGAGGCCGTTCGCGGCGACGCGATCGACGCGGCCTCGCTCGAAGCGGTCGCGCGCCTTCGCATCGCGGTCTTCCGCGAGTGGCCCTACCTCTACGATGGCGACGCCGCCTACGAGGCGCAGTACCTGTCCACGTACACGCGCAGCCCGCGCAGCGTCTTCGTGCTCGCACGCGACGGCGATGCGATCGTGGGCGCGTCGACCGGACTTCCGCTGGCGGACGAGGAACCGGGGTTCCGGGCGCCGTTCCTCGACCAGGGCCTCGACGTCGACGCGGTCTTCTATTGCGGGGAGTCCGTCCTGCTGCCCGCCCACCGCGGACGTGGCCTGGGCCATGCGTTCTTCGACATGCGCGAGGCGCATGCGCGGGCCCTCGGCGGCTTCCGCTGGACGGCGTTCGCGGCCGTCGACCGCGACGCGGACGATCCGCGCCGCCCGCCCGGCCATCGCGGAAACGACGCGTTCTGGTCCCGGCGCGGCTATGTGCGCCGGCCGGGCATGACGATGCGGCTGGCGTGGAAGGAACTGGGCGAAGCCAGGGAGAGCGCGAAGCCGCTCACCTTCTGGCTGCGCTCCCTGGAGCCCGCATGAAGGTCGCCGTCGCCAAGTACCGCATCGACGCCCCCGCGGACTTCGCGGCATTCGCCGCGAAGCAGCGCGCGCTGCTGGCCGACGCCGCCGCGGCGGGTGCCCGGCTGGCGGTGCTGCCGGAATACCTCTCGCTCGAGCTGGCCGCGACGTTCGGTCCCGACGTGCGCGCGGACCTGCACGCCTCCCTCGCGGCCACGCAGGCCCATCGCGAGGCCTTCCTCGCGCTGTATGCGGACCTCGCGCGCGAATTCGCGCTGTGCGTGCAGGCCGGTACGTTCCTCACCGATGTCGGCGGCCGCTACCGCAACCGTGCCTGGTGGTTCGCGCCCGATGGCCGGGCCGGATTCCAGGACAAGCTCCAGCTCACCGGCTTCGAGAAGCAGGCGGGCATCATCGACGGCGGCGACGCGCTGCGCGTCTTCGACGCTGGCGGCGTGCGCGCAGGCATCGCCGTCTGCTACGACATCGAGTTCCCGCTGCCGGTGCGCGCACAGGTGGAGGCGGGCACGCGCCTGCTCGTCGTCCCGAGCTGCACCGACACCGAGGCCGGCGCCACCCGCGTGCGCGTGGGCGCCCTGGCGCGCGCGCTGGAGAACCGCGCCTTCGTCGCCCAGGCGGTGACCGCGGGCGAGGCGCCGTGGAGCCCGGCACTCGACGTCAACACCGGCGAGGCCGCGATCTACGCGCCGATGGATCGCGGGCTGCCGGCTGACGGCATCGTCGCGACGACGCATGGCGATGCGGCGTGGGCGATCGCCGATCTCGACTTCGACGCCCTGGAGGCGAGCCGGCTGCACGCACAGGTGGCGAACGATCGGGACTGGCCGGGGCAGCTGCGCCCGCCGCTCGCGCGTGCACGCGTCGACACGGGCCTGCCCGCCGACGGCGGCGGCTGACGCCGAGGCGGGTTCCGGCGGATCAGCCTGCCGGCGCGGACACGGTCCGTTGCAGCGCCGACACCTCCTCGTGGCGCGCCGCGCGCCTATAACGTCGACATCGCCCACGGAGCCGCCCCATGCTCGACCTGGTCATCCCCGCCCGCCGGAAGGACCTCGGCGGCTTCGAGGTCGGCCGCGTGCTGCCCTACGCGCCGCGCCGCATGGTCGGCCCCTTCATCTTCTTCGACCACATGGGGCCCGTGGACTTCGCGCCGGGCATGCCCCGCAGCGTCGACGTGCGCCCGCACCCGCACATCGGCCTGTCGACGGTCACCTACCTGCTGGACGGCGAGATCACCCACCGCGACAGCGTCGGCTCCTTCCAGCCGATCCGTCCCGGCGAGGTCAACTGGATGACCGCCGGCCGCGGCATCACCCATTCCGAGCGCTTCGAGCGCGCCCGCGCCGAAGGCGGGCGGATGGACGGGCTGCAGGCCTGGATCGCGCTGCCCGACGGCAAGGAGGAGATCGAGCCGGGCTTCGCGCACTTCGATGCCGGGGAGCTGCCCGTCTTCGACGACACCGGCGTGCGCGGCCGCCTGATCGCCGGCGACGCGCTGGGCCTGCGCAGCGCGGTGCCCGTGCATTCGCCCCTGTTCTACCTGCACCTCGAGCTCGCCGACGGCGCCCTCGTGCCGCTGCCGGGCGAGCACCCCGAGCGCGCGGTCTACGTCGCGCGCGGCGAGGTCGAAGCCGCGGGGCAGGTCTTCGGCGCCGGCCAGATGCTGGTGCTCGCTCCCGGCGCCACCGGAGCGATCCGTGCGCGCGGCCCGGCGACGGTCATGGCCCTCGGCGGCGCCCCGGTGGGGCCCCGCTACATCGAATGGAACTTCGTCTCGTCCTCGCGCGAACGCATCGAGCAGGCCAAGGCCGACTGGCGCGCCGGGCGCATGGCCCTGCCCGATGGCGACGACGCCGAGTTCATCCCGCTGCCCGAGCCGACGCCGCCGCCGAACCCGATGTCCTGAACGAGGCGCGGCGCACGGCCATGCGCCTGCCGGTGCCGGGGGCGCGGTGCTAAACTGCCGCGCTCGCTGTGCCCGCCGGGCCGGCGTATCTCCAGAACATCCGCGCGCGCCCGGCGCGCCCCAGGTGGATCGTGCGCAATTACGACCTCGAGTTCCTCAAGAAGTTTTCGATGGTGATCGGCTTTCTGGTCGTGCTCACCTTCGGCCTGATCCTCGGCGCGCTGTACCTGCACGGCACGCTGCCGAGCGAGCGCGACCCGTCGGTCAACCGCGTCGTCGAGGACCGCATCGCCCCGGTGGGCGCGGTCTACGCCGGGCAGACCGGCGCGGCCGCCCAGGCCGCCGCTGCGGCGGCCGCTGCGGCGGCTGCCGCCTCGCAGGTCGCCTACGGCGGCACGCTCGACGGCTCGGTCATCTACGCCCAGCTCTGCGGCGGCTGCCACACCTCCGGCGCGGGCGGCGCGCCGACGCTCGCCCGCGCGCAGTGGACCGCGCGCCTGGCCCAGGGCACCGAGACGCTGCACAAGCACGCGATCGAGGGCTACCAGGGCGCGGCCGGCGTGATGCCCGCCAAGGGCGGCAACCCCGCACTCACCGAGGAGCAGGTCATCGCGACGGTCGACTGGATGGTCGCGAACCTGAAGTAAGCGCCCGGCCCCGCCGCGCGACGCCGCCTTCGAGGGCGGCGTCGTCGTTTTGGCGATCCCTCAACGCGCGCACGCCCATCGTGGCGACGCCACCTCCGCCCGGATCCGCATGACGCCCGCCCTGCCCCCGTTCCCCGACGACGACGCCTGGCGTGCCGGCACGCCGGCGCGCTTGACGCTCGCCGGGCCCGCCGGAGCGATCGAGGCGATCCTCGACGCGCCCGATGCGGGCGTCCCGGAGCAGCCGGTCGTGGCGGTGTTCTGCCATCCGCTGCCCACCGGGGGCGGCACGATGCACAACAAGGTGGTGACGATGGGCTGCCGCGCGCTGCGCGAGCTCGGCGTCGCCACGCTGCGCTTCAACTTCCGCGGCACCGGCGCGTCGGAAGGCACGTTCGACCACGGCGACGGCGAATCCGACGACCTCCGCGCGGTGGTCGCCTGGGTACGCGCGCATCGCCCGGGCCACCTGCTCTGGCTCGCGGGCTTCAGCTTCGGCGCCTATGTCTCGCTGCGGTGCGCAGCCGAGCTGCAGCCGCGCCTGCTGGTGTCGGTGGCCCCGCCGGCCGGCCGCAGCTGGGACTTCGACGCGATGCCGCTGTACACGGGCCCCTGGATCGTGATCCAGGGCGAGGCCGACGAGATCGTCGAGGTCGACAAGGTCTACCGCTGGCTCGAGCGCATCGCCGAGCTGCGCCAGCCGCCCGAGCTCGTCGCCATTCCCGACAGCAGCCACTTCTTCCACGGCAAGCTGATGGACCTGCGCGGCGCGATCCGCACCGCCGCGCGCCCATGGCTGCCGCTGCCGGTGCCGCCCGCGCATGGCTGAGACGCCGTCGCAGCGCTATGCCGCGGGCGTCGCGCGTGGCGACTGGCAGTTCGACGCCGCGCAGCAGCCCGCGCTCGCCGAGCTGGACCGCCTGCACGCCGCGTTGCTCGATCCGCCGAAGCCGGGCCTCTTCGCGCGCCTGCGCGGCGAGGTGCCGCCGCCGCCGACCGGTCTCTATCTGTGGGGCGGCGTCGGGCGCGGCAAGACGTTCCTGATCGACCTGTTCTTCGACGCGCTCCCCTTCGCGGAGAAGCGCCGCACGCACTTCCACCGCTTCATGCGCGAGGTGCATGCCGCGCTGCGCGAGCACGCGGGCGAGCGCGATCCGCTGGTGGCGGTGGCCCGCGGCTGGCGCGAGTCGATGCGCGTGCTGGTGCTCGACGAGTTCTTCGTCAACGACATCGGCGACGCGATGCTGCTCGGGCGCCTCCTGGAACGCCTGTTCGCCGAGGGCGTCGCGCTGGTCACGAGCTCCAACACCGAACCGAAGAACCTCTACCTGCATGGGCTGCAGCGCGAGCGCTTCCTGCCGGCCATCGCGCTCCTGCAGGCGCACTGCGCCGTGGTGCTGCTGGACAGCCCCACCGACTACCGCCTGCGCGCCCTGACCAAGTCGCCGGTCTACCGCGCGCCGCTCGATGCGGAGTCCGAGGCCTGGCTGGCCGGGCGATGGCGCGAGCTCACCGCGGGCGCACCGCCCGAGGACGGCCCGCTGATCATCGACGGCCGCGACATCCCGGTGCGGGCGCGCGTCGAGGGCCATGCCTGGTTCGACTTCGCCGCGCTGTGCGAGGGCCCGCGCGCGGCGAGCGACTACATCGAGATCGCGACCGAGCACCACACGGTGCTCGTGGGCGGCATCCCGCGCCTGGACGACACGCGCGGCGACGCGGCGCGCCGGTTCGTGCACCTGGTCGACGAGTTCTACGACCGCCATGTCAACCTCGTCTGCACCGCCGACGCCGGGCCGACCGCGCTCTACGCCGGCGACCGCCTCGGCGGCGCGTTCGAGCGCACGGCGTCGCGGCTGATCGAGATGCAGTCGGCCGAGTACCTCGCGCTGGAGCATCGCGGCTGACGCGAGCGGCGGCGCGCGGCGCACCTGCCGTCACGTGCCTGCACACGGCCCGCCGTAGGCTTCGCGCATGCGTCCCTCCGCCCTCGCCGCGGCCTGCCTCGCCGCGCTCGCCCTCGATGCCCCTGCGCAGTCCGCACCCGATGCGCGCCTGCTCGACCGCGTGCAGGTCACCGCCACGCGCACGCCGCGTGCGCTCGAGCGCACGCCCGCATCGATCACCGTGATCGACGAGACGGTCCTCGAGACCGACACCGCCGGCACGTCGCTGTCGGAGAAGCTCGTCGGCACACCCGGGGTGCTCGCGCGCACGCGGCAGAACTATGCGCAGGACGAGCAGATCTCCATCCGAGGCTTCGGCACGCGCGCGACGTTCGGCATCCGCTCGGTGCGGGTCTACGTCGACGGCCTCCCGGCCACGCTGCCGGATGGCCAGGGGCAGGTCTCGCACGTGCCGCTCACCGGCCTGTCGCGCATCGAGGTGCTGCGCGGGCCGTTCGCGGCGCTCTACGGCAATGGTGCGGGCGGGGTGGTGCAGCTGTTCACGCCCGACGGCGGCGAGCCCTCGGTGTTCGGCGTCGGCGCGACGCTCTCGAGCTTCGACACCTCGCAGCTCACCACGCGCGGGCGCGGCGAGCTGCTGGGCTGGTCGTACTCCACGTCGAGTTCCTACCTGCGCACCGACGGCTGGCGCGAGCACAGCCGCGCGCGCCGCGACGGCCTGCATGCCAAGGCCGCGCGCACGCTCGGGCCGGGCCGCCTCACGCTCGTGCTCAATGCCTTCGACTCGCCCGACGTGCAGGACCCGCAGGGCCTGACGCGCGCGCAGGTGGCCGCCGATCCGCGCCAGGCGAGCCCGGCCGCGCTCGCCTTCGACACGCGCAAGTCCGCGCGCCAGTGGCAGCTCGGCGCGATCTGGGAGCAGGCGCTGGGCGCCGGCGAGCTGCGCCTCCTCGGCTATGGCGGCGAGCGGCGCGTCGAGCAGGTGCTCGGCACGCCCGTCGCCGCGCAGGGCAATCCGCTGAGCGCGGGCGGCTGGGTCGACCTGCGCACGCCGCTGGCCGGCGTCGACGCGCGCTGGACGTGGCGCGGGCAGGCCGCGGCGCGGCCACTGGAGCTGGTGCTCGGCCTCAGTGCCGAGGCGCAGGACCAGGCGCGGCGCGGCTACGAGAATTTCGTCGGCACGCAGCTCGGCATGCGCGGGCGCTTGCGGCAGGAGCAGGACGACCGCGTGCGCTCGATCGATCCGTACGTGCAGGCGAACTGGGACGTCGCGCCGGACTGGACCGTGAGCGCGGGGGTGCGCCGCAGCCGCGTGCGCTTCGACTCGCGCGATCGCTACGTCCTGCCCGGCAATCCCGACGACAGCGGGTCGATCGAATACCACGGCACGTCGCCGGTGCTCGGCGCGACCTGGCGCATCGCGCCGACGGCCTCGATGCATGCGGCGGTGGGCCGCGGCTTCGAGACGCCGACGTTCAACGAGCTCGCCTACCGCCCCGACGGCAGCGGCGGCCCGAACTACGCGCTGCAGCCGATGCGCACGCGCAGTGCCGAGCTGGGCCTGCGGCTGCACGGGTCACGCCTCTCCGGCGAGGTCACCGCGTTCCGTGCCGATACGCGCGACGAGCTGGCCGTCGCCACCAGCACCGGCGGGCGCACGTCGTTCCGCAACGTCGGCCGGGCGCAGCGCACCGGCGTGGAGGGCGCGCTGCGCTATGACTTCGCCGAGGCGTGGCAACTGCGGCTGGGCATGACATGGCTCGACGCCACGTACCGCGACGCCTTCGCATGCGGCACGACCTGCGCGTCGCCGACCGGGACGGTCGCGCCCGGCACGCGCATCGCCGGCGTGCCGCGTACGCAGGCGCACCTCGTGCTGCGCCACGGCGGCCGCCTCGGATGGCATGTGCAGGTCGAGGCGCAACACGTCGGCGGCGTGACGGCCGACACCGCCGGCACCGTGCGCGTGCCCGGCCACGTGCTGCTGGGCGCGAGTGCGGGCTACGGCTTCCAGCAGCCCCGCTGGCGCGGCCGTGTCTTCCTCGGCGTGGCCAACCTCGCCGACCGCGCGCACATCGGCTCGGTGATCGTCAACGAATCGGCGGGTCGCTACTTCGAGCCCGGCGCAGGGCGCACGTTCACGTTGGGCGTCGTGCTCGACTACGTGGACTGAGGCTGGGCCGGCGCCGGCGCATCGGTCCGCACGGCGACCGTGGCGAGGATCCCCATCAGGCGCTCGATGTCCACCGGCTTCACCAGGTGGTGGGCGAAGCCGGCCGCCTTGGAGAGAACGCGGTCGTGCGCCTGCCCGTAGCCGGTGAGCGCGACGTACGTCGCCCGCGGCGCGTGCTCGCGCAACCGCGCGGCCAGCTCGTAGCCGGACAGGTCCGGCAGGCCGATGTCGAGCACGCAGGCGTCGGTGTCCGGGTCGACGATCGCGAGCGCCGACTCGGCGGAGTGCGCTACCTGCGTGGCATGCCCGCTCATGCCGAGGACTTCGGCGAGCATCGTCGCCGCGTCCGCATTGTCGTCGACGATCATGACCCGCAGCGGGCGCAGCAGCGGGATGGGCACCGGGGTGTCGACCGGCCGCCCGGCCGCGAGGGTCGACAGCGGCAGGCGCACGGTGAAGCAGCTGCCGCTGTGCGCGCCTGCGCTGTCGGCGGCCACCTCGCCTCCGTGCAGCGCGACCAGGCTCCGGACCAGCGCGAGGCCGATGCCGAGGCCCCCCTGCGAGCGGTCCGGAGTGCGTTCGCCCTGCGAGAAGAGGTCGAAGATGTGCGGCAGCAGCGCCGCGTCGATGCCGATGCCGTCGTCGCGCACGCGCACGGCCGCATGTCCGTCGGCCGAGTCCGCCTCGAGGATGATGCGCCCGCCCTGCGGCGTGTACTTGGCGGCGTTGTTCAGCAGGTTGGCGACGATCTGCACCAGCCGCGTTCGGTCGCCGTCCACGCATGTCCCGCGCGGCACGTCCACGTGCAGCGCATGCCCGCGCGTGGTGATGAGCGGGCGCGTCTGCTCCACCGCGGCATCGACCACGTCGCGCAGGTCGAGCGTCTCGACCTCCAGCTGGATCAGCCCGCGGGTGACGCGCGAGACGTCCAGCAGATCGTCGACGAGGTGCGTCAGGTGCGTCGCCTGGCGACGGATCACGTCCGCGATGCGCTGCAGCTCCTCGGGCGAGGTCGCGCGCGTCAGCAGGTGGGCGGCCGTGCTGATCGGCGCGAGCGGGTTGCGCAGCTCGTGCGCGAGCATCGCGAGGAACTCGTCCTTGCGGCGGTCGGCGCGACGCAGCTCGTCCTGCGCCTCGAGCTGGCGCGCCGCGAGCTCCTCGGCGCGCTTGCGGGCGAGCATCAGCTCCCGCTCGTAGGCATGGCGATCCTGCGCGACGAACACGGCCAGCGCGTCCCGCCAGCCGTCGCCATGCGGGTGGCGCACCGCGTTCACCACGATCGGCAGCGGCGGGCCATCCGAGCGCAGGAGGTCGAGCTTCACCTCCGACACCGAGCCCTGCATCTGCAGCAGCGGCGCGAAGTGCGTCTGGTGGAAGATGCGGCCGCCGACGCTCAGCAGGTCCTGGAAGCGGCGCCGGCCGACGAGCGCTTCGGGCTCGACGTCCACCCAGCGGCAGAACGTGCGGTTGGCGCGCAGGATCGTCCCGTCGCGGTCCGTCAGCAGCAGGCCGCAGGGGGCGTCCTCGTACAGCGCATCGCTCTCGCTGCGCGCGGGCTCGTCAGGCGGGCTCACGGGCCAGGCCGAGCGATTCGAGGAAGCCGTCCATCGCCTCGATGCTCTCGCAGGGTGCACTCAGGTGCGGGCAATGGCCGACGTTCTGGATCACGCGCAGCGTGCCGCGGGGCAACGAGCGCTGCAGGTACTCGCCGACGGACATCGGCGCGATCATGTCGTCGCTGCACTGCAGGATCAGCGTGGGCACCTGCAGGCGCGGCACGTCGGCGCGGTTGTCGGACAGGAAGGTCACGCGCGCGAAGTGCCGCGCGATGTCCGGATCGGTGCGGCAGAAGCTGTTGGTCAGTTCCTCGCCCAGGTGCGGGCGGTCGGGCGCGCCCATGATCGCGGGCGCCATCGTGCTGGCCCAGCCGAGGTAATTGCTGTCGAGCGTCTCCAGCAGCGAGTCCACGTCCGCACGCGAGAAGCCGCCGACGTAGTCGCCGTCGTTGATGTAGCAGGGCGATGGGCCGAGCCACATCTGCGCGGCGAACAGCTGCGGCGCCTTGATGCCGGCGAGCAGGCCGATCATCGCGCTGACCGAGTGCCCGACGAAGACCACCGGGCCATCGGCGGTGGCGCGGATCACGTCGATGAGATCGTCCGCATGGCCCTGCAGCGTGCCGTGGCGCTCGCGGTCGTAGGCGGTGAGGTGCGAGCGGCCACTGCCGAGCAGGTCGTAGCAGACGGTGCGGTGTCGCTCGCCGTAGTGGGGCGCGATGAAGCGCCACATGGACTGGTCGCAGCCGAAGCCGTGCGCGAAGACGAGCGGAGGCGTTCCCTCGCCGTGGAGGGTCACGTGGTGGCGGTCGTGGATGCGCATGGGTCCCCGGGTACGGCGTGCAGAACCGCATATTGCAGTGAAGGGGGCGTCAGCGGAACGTGTAGGCGGCGTCATGGTCGCCCGAGGCGCGGCATACGCCGTAGCATCGTGCACCCCGTCGACGCTGGAACCGACCATGAAATCACGTGCTGCCGTCGCCTTCGCGCCGGGCGAACCGCTCCGCGTCGTCGAGATCGACGTCGCCCCGCCCCGCGCCGGCGAGGTGCTGGTGCGCATCACCCACACCGGCGTCTGCCACACCGATGCGTTCACGCTCTCCGGCGAGGACCCCGAAGGGCTGTTCCCCGTCGTGCTGGGCCACGAGGGCGCCGGCATCGTGGTCGAGGTCGGCGAGGGCGTGACCAGCGTGGCGCCGGGCGACCACGTGATCCCGCTGTACACCGCCGAATGCGGCGAGTGCCTGTTCTGCAGATCGAACAAGACCAACCTGTGCGTGGCCGTGCGCGCGACGCAGGGCAAGGGCGTGATGCCCGACGGCACCTCGCGCTTCAGCTACGAGGGCCAGCCGCTCTACCACTACATGGGCTGCAGCACCTTCAGCGAATACACGGTGGTGGCGGAGGTCTCGCTCGCGAAGGTGAACCCCGAAGCGAATCCCGAGCACGTCTGCCTACTCGGCTGCGGCGTCACCACGGGCCTCGGCGCCGTGCACAACACGGCGAAGGTGCAGGAAGGCGATTCGGTGGCGGTTTTCGGGCTCGGCGGCATCGGCCTGGCGGTGATCCAGGGTGCCCGGCAGGCGAAGGCGGGACGGATCATCGCCATCGACACCAATCCGTCGAAGTTCGACATGGCGCGCCGGTTCGGCGCGACGGACTTCGTGAACCCGAAGGACTTCGACAGGCCCATCCAGCAGGTGATCGTCGAGATGACCGGCTGGGGCGTCGACCACTCCTTCGAATGCATCGGCAATGTCGAGGTGATGCGCGCGGCGCTCGAATGCGCGCACCGCGGCTGGGGCCAGAGCGTGATCATCGGCGTGGCGGGGGCGGGGCAGGAGATCCGCACGCGCCCCTTCCAGCTCGTCACCGGCCGCACGTGGAAGGGCACCGCCTTCGGCGGGGTGAAGGGGCGCAGCCAGCTCCCCGGCATGGTCGAGGACGCGATACGCGGCGACATCGAGCTCGCGCCGTTCGTGACGCACACGATGCCGCTGGACGACATCAACCGCGCCTTCGACCTGATGCATGCGGGCGAGTCGATCCGCAGCGTGGTGCACTACTGATGCGGCGCATCGAGCGGCATGCGTCCTTCGGGGGCTTCCAGGACGTCTACGAGATCGAGTCCACCGCGCTCGGCCTGCCCACGCGCGTGGGCGTCTACCTGCCGCCGCAGGCGATCGAGGGGCCCTGCCCGGTCCTGTACTGGCTGTCGGGCCTGACCTGCACGGAGCAGAACTTCATCACCAAGGCCGGCGCGCAACGGCACGCGGCGGAGCACGGGCTGATCCTCGTCGCGCCCGATACTTCGCCGCGTGGGCCGGGCGTGCCCGATGCCGAGGGCTACGACCTCGGCGTGGGCGCGGGCTTCTACGTCGATGCGACGCAGGCGCCGTGGAATGCGCACTACCGGATGCACGAATACGTTGCACGGGAGCTGCCCGCGTGGGTGGAGGCCAACTTCCCCGCGAGCGGGGCGCGCGGCATCAGCGGGCATTCGATGGGCGGGCACGGTGCGCTCGTCGTCGCGCTGCGCAACCCGGGGCGCTACCGCAGCGTGTCCGCGTTCTCGCCGATCGTGGCACCGGCGCGGGTGCCGTGGGGCGAGAAGGCCTTCGCCGCCTATCTGGGCGACGATCGCGAGGCTTGGCGCGCATGGGACGCCTGTGCGCTCGTCGCGGGGGCGGGCGAGCGCCTGCCACTGCTCGTCGACCAGGGCCTCGCCGACGAATTCCTGGAGACTCAGCTACGTCCGGAGCTGCTGCGCGAGGCCTGCGAGGCGGCGGACCATCCGCTCGACCTGCGCCTGCGTGCGGGCTACGACCACAGCTACTACTTCATCGCCTCGTTCATCGGCGAGCACCTCGCGCACCATGCGGAGATGCTGCGCGGCTGAGGCGCGGGCCGGGGCGCGTTCCCCGGCCCCCCGATGCCTCAGGGGGCCGGCACGTGCACCCGGCGGCGCATCAGGCGCAGGCCGAAGTAGACCAGCACCAGCGCGGCGAGCGAGATCGCGATGGCGCGCCATTCGGCGACGGGCAGCGTGTACAGGATCGCCACCATGATCGCGGCGGCCAGCAGCGGCACGATGCCGCCGCCCGGCAGCGCGAACGGCGCGCCGCGCTCGGCGACGCCGCGCCGCTGCAGGCGCCACGCGGCCAGCGCGACCACCACGTAGACCAGGCAGATCGCGCCGCCGGAGACGGCGGCGAGCTGGTCGAACGTGCCGCCCACCGCGAGCACGCAGGCCAGGCCTGCGTGCGCGGCCAGCCCCATCAGCGGCACGCGGTGCGACGCGCTCACCCGACCGAAGGCGGAGGGCAGGTAGCCGTCACGGCCGAGCGCGAACAGCAGGCGCGAGGAGCCGAGCAGGTTGCCGAGCAGGAAGCCCGCCATCGAGACGCAGGCGGTGGCGAGCAGCAGCGTGCGCCCGGCGTCGAACAGCTGGCCCGCGGTGTCGGCGAGGGGGATGTCGCTGGTGGCCAGGCGCGCGCCGAGCAGTCCCTGCCCGACGATCTGCAGGCCGAGGTACAGCGCGACGACGAGCAGGATCGCCACCAGTGTCGCGCGCGGCACGTTCTTCGCCGGGTCGTCGACCTCGCCCGACGGCACCAGCGCCGTCTCCAGGCCGGAGTACGCGAACATCACCAGCACCAGCGAGCCGCCGAGCGCGGCGAGCGAGGGCACGTCGCCGGGCGCGAAGCTCACCTGGCTCCAGTCCACGAACGGCAGGCCGGCGAGCACGAGGATCACCAGCGGCGCGAGCTTGACGGTGGCGAGCGTGGCCACCGCGCGCGCACCGAGCTTCACGCCGAAGGCGTTGAGTGCGAAAAGCAGGACATAGGTCGCGATGATGACGGCATCGCCGGTGGTCTCGCTGGCGAGCGACGGCGCGAGGCTGCCGACCTGCTTGGCGAACGAGGCCGCCACCGCCGCGCTGGAGGCGACGTGGCTGATCCACATCATCGCGCCGGCGAGGAAGCCCACGAACGGGCCGAAGGCGACCGAGCCGTACGTGTACGGCCCGCCGGTCGCATGCGTGCGGCTGCCGGCGGCGGCGAAGCACATCGCGATCGGGATGATCGCGAACGCGCCGACGATCAGCGCCAGCGGCGCGGCCGTGCCGACCTGGTCGGCGAGCGCGCCCGGCATGCGGAAGATCCCGCCGCCGATCGTCGAGTTGATGACGGCGGCGGCGAGCGCGAAGACGCCGATGGCGCGCACGAGGGCGGCATCGCCCTGCAGGCCGCGGGAGGTGGGGTCGGACATGGGCTGGATCGCCTGTGGAAACTGCGCGCAGCGTCGCACGTCCGGGTCCGCCGCGGCAGCCGGCGGCGTGGGACGCTGGAGTAGCATCGGGAGCCCTCTCTGGAGTTCCCATGCGTCCCGCGTTCCTGACCGCTTCCCTGCTCGCGGCCCTCGCCGCCACCGCCGCGCAGGACGCGCATGCCGCCGCCCGCCCGGAAGTCGATGCCGCCGCCCGTGCGGTCGCCGACGAGGTCGTCGCCTGGCGCCGCGACTTCCACCAGCACCCCGAGCTCTCCAACCGCGAGGTGCAGACGGCGAGGAAGGTCGCCGACGCGCTGCGCAAGATGGGCTTGAAGCCGCGCACCGGCATCGCGAACCACGGCGTGGTCGCGATCATCGAAGGCGGCAGGCCGGGCCCGAAGCTCGCCCTGCGCGCCGACATGGACGCGCTGCCGGTGACCGAGCGCACCGGGCTGCCGTTCGCCTCGAAGGTGACCACCGAGTTCAACGGCCAGACCACCGGCGTGATGCATGCCTGCGGGCACGATGCGCACACCGCGATCCTGCTGGGCATCGCACGGTCGCTGGTGAAGATGCGCGCGCAGCTCCCGGGGCAGGTGATGCTGGTCTTCCAGCCGAGCGAGGAAGGCGCCCCGGTGGGCGAGAAGGGCGGCGCCTCGCTGATGCTCGAAGAGGGCCTCTTCCGCGACTTCAGGCCCGACGCGATCTTCGGCCTGCATGTCTTCTCGACGCTGCAGGTCGGGCAGGTGGCGGTGCGCCCCGGTCCGCTGATGGCGGCGTCCGACCGCTTCACGATCACCGTCAAGGGCCGGCAGACGCACGGCTCGCGGCCGTGGGGCGGCATCGACCCGATCGCCGCGGCGGCGGAGGTGGTGACCAGCACCCAGAATATCGTCGCGCGCCGCACCGACATCGCGAAGTTGCCGGTGGTGGTGAGCTACGGCGCGATCGACGGCGGCATCCGCTACAACATCATTCCCGACGAAGTGAAGATGGTCGGCACCATCCGCACCTTCGACGAGGGCATGCGCGCGAAGGTGTTCGCCGACCTCAAGAACGTCGCCACGCACGTCGCCGCCGCGCATGGCGCCACGGCCGACGCGCAGGTGCCGGATGCGCCGGGCAATCCGGTCACGTTCAACCATGTCGACCTCACCTCACGGATGGTGCCGAGCCTCGCCGCGGTGGTCGGCGAGGCGAACCTGCTCGAGCCGCCATTGCAGATGGGGGCGGAGGACTTCTCGTACTACGCCAAGGAAGTGCCGGGCCTGTTCTGGTTCGTCGGTGCGACGTCGAAGGGCATCGATCCGGCGAAGGCGCCGAGCAACCACTCGCCCGAGTTCGTGCTCGACGAGGGCGCGCTCGACGTCGGCCTGCGCACGATGCTGCAGGCCACGCTCGACTTTCTCGAGACGCCCGCCTCGTGAGCGCCGCCATGGACGCCTCGATCCCGCTCGGCCGCAGCGTCGACTATCCGCGCGAGTACGACGCCTCGCTGCTGTTCCCGATCCCGCGCGCGCAGGGGCGCGCTTCGCTCGGCGACATGCCCGCGTTCACCGGCCACGACCGCTGGCATGCGTACGAGCTGTCGTGGCTCGATCGGCGCGGCAAGCCGCACGTGGCCACCGCGACGCTGTGCGTGCCGGCATCGTCGCCCAACCTCGTCGAGTCCAAGTCGCTCAAGCTCTACCTCAACTCGTTCAATGCCACGCGCTTCGAGGGCTACGAGGAGGTGCGCGCGCGCATCGAGGACGACCTCAGCGCGGCGGCCGGCGCGCGCTTCGACGTCAACTTCGGCCTGCCGCCGGTGGACCGCCGTGCCCCGGCGATCCTGCTCGACGCGATCGAGACCGACATCGCGCACTACGGCCCGCCCGATGCGGCCCTGCTGCGACGCCGCGACGGTGCGGACGAGGTGAACGAGACGCTGACCTCCTCGCTGCTCAAGTCGAACTGTCCCGTCACCGGCCAGCCGGACTGGGCCCGCGTGACGATCGCCTATCGCGGCCCCGCGCTGGACCATGCGAGCGTGCTGCGCTACCTCGTGTCCTTCCGCGACCACTGCGAATTCCACGAGCAGTGCGTGGAGCGCATCTACGCCGACCTGCACCGGCTGCTGTCGCCGTCCATGCTGTCGGTGGAGGCGCGCTACACCCGGCGCGGCGGGCTCGACATCAATCCCTGGCGTGCGACGCCCGGCACGCCGGTCCCGGTCGCGGTGCGCGACGAGCGGCAGTAGCGGCGGGATCGCCTGCCGGCCGGCGGGTTCCCGGGGCGCGCCCGTCCGTTCGTCGCCACCCGACGCCCCGCGCACTACCATGGCCGCCCCCGCGCCCGCAGGACCGCCATGAAAGCCGCCCCGACCCTCGACGATGCGCAGATCGAGCGCCTGTCCGACCTGCTCGACCAGCGCGCGGTGCCGTTCAAGGGCTTCAACCTCGAGGCCCTCGACGGCTACCTGACCGCGGTCGCGCTGTCGCCCGAGGCGATCCCGACGGAGGAGTGGGAGCCCGCCGTCTGGGGCAAGCCGCCGCGCTGGGCCGACGAGGAGGAGGCGCGCGAGGTGCAGCACCTGCTCGCCACGCATTCGGCGATGGCCGCGCAGCGCGTGCGCTACGGCGACGAGGACCTGCCCGACGCCTACGCCCCGCTGCTGTGGCTGCCCGAAAACCTCGACGAGCACGAGGACGACGAGCTCGACGTCGGCCGCGACTGGGCCGCCGGCTTCTTCGCCGGCGTCGAGCTGCGCGAGAAGGCCTGGGAGCCGTGGCTCGACGAGAACGACTGGATCGAGGAGATCTTCGACCTGCTCGATCGACTGGCGTCGGGCGAGATCCTCGGCGAGGACCCGACGCAGCCCGGCGAGCCGATCGACTACAAGCAGCGGCTGGAGATCATCGGCAGCCTGCCCGGCATGCTCAACGACCTGCACCACCACCGCATCCACATGCTCACCCCGCGCGAGCCCATCCGCCGCGAGCAGACGCCCGAGCGCAACGCCCCCTGCCCCTGCGGCAGCGGGAAGAAGTTCAAGAAGTGCTGCGGCTGACGCGGCATCGACCGACCCCGAGGCTCCGACCCATGGCCCGTTTCCGCACGCTCGCCTTCCTCGCCTGCCTGCTCGCCGCCGCCCCGGCCCATGCCGACGAGGCGCGCCTGCAGGCCGCCTCCGCCCTGCTGGACGCGATGGACATGGAGGGCAGCTTCGAGCGGATGATCGATGCCGCGCTCGAAGCGCAACTGGCGCAGAAGCCGGAACTGGCCGCCTATCGCCCGGTCTTCCGCGCGTTCTTCGCCAAGCACATGAGCTACCGCCAGCTCCGCCCGAAGCTCGCCGCCGTCTACGCGGGCGAGTTCACGGCCGAGGAGCTCGCGCAGGCCCGGGCGTTCTATGCGACGCCCACCGGCCGCAAGTTCATCCAGCGCATGCCCGACCTGTTCGCGAAGGGTGCGCAGGTGGGCCAGGAAGCGGTTCAGGCGCATCTGGGCGAGCTGGTCGAGATGATCCAGGCCGAACAGGCGCGGCAGGCCTCGGGCGCCGCTACGTCGCCGGGCGGTTGATCACGCACTCGGACCCGCGGACACGCCGGCGCACCCTGCTCCTCCGCCGCCCGCCCCGCTCCACGGCAGCACCCCACGATGCCGCTCCACCCCTGCCAGACCTGCGGCGCCTGCTGCGCCGCTTACCGGGTCGCCTTCCACTGGTCGGAAGCGGCGCCCGAGCTCGGCGGCGTCACGCCGCCCGAGCTGACCGTCCCGCTCGATCCGCATCGCCTCGCGATGGCCGGCACGCTCGCCGAGCCGATCCGCTGCGTCGGCCTGCGCGGCGCGGTGGGCGTGGCGACCCGCTGCGCGGTGTACGCCGCGCGGCCCTCGCCCTGCCGCCAACTCGCCGCCAGCTGGGAACACGCGATGCCGAGCCCGCAGTGCGACCGCGCACGCGCGCGGCACGGCCTGCCGCCGCTCGCGCCGGCGGACTGGCGTCGGGACCGAGCGCCCATGCCGGAGACGGCGTGAGGCGTTCCCCGCATCACGCCCGCGACGGCGGACCGGTAGGCTCTCCCGGTCACCCCGTCCCGGCCGCCGCATGCGCGATCGCAGCACCTCCCTGCACAACCTGGGCTTCCTGCTCGCGCTGATGATCCTCGGCGCGCTCGGCCTGCAGGTCTACCGCACCGAGCGCGCCCTGCTGGAGGCCGACGCCTCGGTCCGGCGCAGCCTCGAGGTCATCACCGTCGTGCAGGCCACGCTGTCGGCCCTGCAGGACGTCGAGACCGGCATGCGCGGCTACGTCATCACCGGCGAATCGCAGTTCCTGCAGCCCTACGTGCAGGGACAGGCGGACGTGGCCCGCCAGCGCCGGGAGCTCGCGCGGCTGGTCGCGGACCGGCCCGGCCGCGCGGCGCCGCTGCGCGCGACCGAGGCGGCGATCGACCGGCGCCTCGCGCTGGCGCGCGCGAACGTCGAGACCTTCCGGCGGGACGGACGCACGGCGGCCGAGGAGCGCGTGCGCGTCGGCGGCGGCCGCGAGGCGATGGACGAGGTGCGCGCGCTGCTCGGCGGGCTGGAAGCGCAGGAGCGGCGCGAGCTCGCGGCGCTGCAGGCCGACGTGCGCGCCAAGGCCGAGCGCAGCGGACGCTTCGCCATCGCCGGAGGGCTGGGCGCGCTCGCGCTGCTGCTCGGCGCGATGTGGGCGGTGAACCGCACGCTTCGCCAGCGCGCCCACGCGCTCCGGCTCGAACGCGGTGCCACGGCGCGTCAGTCCGCCATCCTGCAGGCGGTGCCGGACGCGCTCTGGCAGATCGGCGACGACGGCCACATGCATCCGTTGCGTCCGGGGCAACCGCCGATGCCGCCGATCATCGAGCGCCGCGTGCGCGCGCTGCTGCCGAGCCTGCGCGGCGACGCCGTGCAGGCCTTCGAGGCCGCCGACGCCGGCCACGACTTCGAGATCCGCGCGGTCGCCGCGGGCGAGGGCCACCTGGCGATCGTGCGCGACATCACCGAGGCCTCGCGCACGCGGCGCGCGCTCGACGTGCAGCGCCGCTTCCTGCGCGCGATCGTCGACACCGACGAGAACCTGATCGCGGTCCGCGACGCCGACGGCCGCTACACGCTGTGCAACGTGGCCTACTGCGACGCGCTGCTGCTGGACCCCGCGCACATGGAAGGGCGGCGGCCGGACGAGCTGGCGCGCCACGAGGTGCTCGCACCGCTGCTGCGTGGCGATGAGGCGGTACTCCGCGGCGAGTCCGAATGGCGCGCGGACCGCGTGCAGCTCGCCGACGCGCGGGGCGAGACGCGCTGGCTGCAGGTGCTCAAGCGTCCCGTCGAGGGGGAAGACGGCGCGACGCAGGTGCTCACCGTGGCCGTGGACGTCACCGCGCGCCTGCGCGCCGAGCGGCTCAAGAACGAATTCGTCTCCACCGTGAGCCACGAGCTGCGCACCCCGCTCACCTCCATCCGCGGCGCGCTCTCGATGCTGCGCTCGGGCATGGTCGGCGACCTGCCCGAGGCGGCGGGGCCGCTGGTCGAGATCGCCGACAAGAACACCGAGCGCCTGGTGCGGCTGATCAACGACATCCTCGATATCGAGAAACTCGAGAGCGGCCGGCTGCGCCTGATGCTGCGCACGCTCGATCTGCGCCCGCTGGTGGCGCAGGCGCTCGAGCAGATCGAGCCGTACGCACGCGACTTCGACGTGCGGCTGCGCCTGCACGCGGGCGACGACGCGCGCGTGGAGGTCGATCCCGACCGCTTCGCCCAGGTCATGGCCAACCTGCTGTCGAACGCGATCAAGCACTCGCCCCGCGGCGCGCAGGTGGACGTGGCGCTGCGCACGGTGGGCGACGGCATCGAGGTCGCCGTGCAGGACCAGGGGGCCGGCATCCCACCCGAGTTCCAGGCGCGTGTCTTCGAGCGCTTCGCGCAGGCCGACGGCTCCGATGCGCGGGTGCGCGGCGGCACCGGCCTGGGCCTGGCGATCACGCGTTCGCTGGTCGAGCAGATGGGCGGCACGATCGGCTTCGCCAGCCGACCGGGCGAAGGCACGCGGTTTCGCGTGTGGCTGCCCGGCGTGGCCGCGCCGTCGGGCCCACGCGCCGAGGACCGTGGCGGCCAACCGCGCATCGTGCTTCTCCAGGACGATGCGGACACCGCGCGCGAGCTCGCCGCGCTGCTCGAGCCGCATGGCTATGCGGTGGACGTGGCTGTCGACGTGGCCCATGCGCGCGTGCTGCTCGCGGGCGACGACGCGCGCGGCGTGGCGATCGACCTCGCGCTGGCCGGCGACGCCGGCCCGGCCTTCCTGCGCGAGATGCGGGCGCAGCCGCGCTACCGCCACCTGCCGGTGCTGCTCATCGGCGTGCACGACGAGGAGACGCTGCGCGGCGGCGCGGTGGGCGTGGTCGACTGGCTGTCGAAGCCGCTCGAGCCCTCGCGCGTGGCCGAGGCGGTGCGGCGCTGCCTGCACGGCGGGGATCGCGAGCGGCCCGAGGTGCTGCACGTGGAGGACGATCCGGACGTGCGCACGGTGGTCGCGCGCCTGCTCGCGCACGAGCCCCTCCGCCTGCACCAGGCGGCGACGCTCGCCGGGGCGCGCGCGGAACTGGCTGCGCGCCACCACGACCTGGTGATCCTCGACCTGATGCTGCCCGATGGCGATGGCGCGGAGCTGCTGCCCGAGCTGGGCGCGTCGCGTCCGCCGGTGCCTGCGATCATCTTCTCCGCGCAGGACATGGACCTGCCCGAGAGCCGCGTGGTCCTGCACCGGCTCGTCAAGTCACGCAGCGATGCGCGCCAGCTGGCAGCATTGATCGTCGAGAACCTGAAGCACTGGCCGGTGCACGGCCCGCGACACGAGGATGCCGGATGAGCGACGCCCCACGGGTACTGATGGTCGAGGACGAGGAGGACATCGCCTACATCGTGCGATTCCTGCTCGAGCGCCACGGCTTCGTCGTCGAGCATGTCGCGGACGGCCGCGCGGCGCTGGCGCGCATCCGCGAGGGCGCCGCGCCCGAACTCGTCCTGATGGACCTGATGCTGCCCTTCCACGACGGCCTCGAGCTCGTCGAGCGCCTGCGCGGGCAGCCCGGCTGGGGCGCGCTGCCCGTGCTGATGCTCACCGCCAAGGCGCGCGAGGCCGACATCGTGCGCGCCCTCGAGCTGGGCGCCGACGACTACGTGACCAAGCCCTTCCAGCCCGAGGAACTGCTCGCGCGGATCCGTCGGCTGCTGCGGAGGGCCTCATGAGGCGCCTCGCGCTCGTCCTCGCCCTGCTGGCCGCATCCGCGGCACAGGCCCAGTCGCCGTCCCTCGGCGAGGCCCGGGCCCGCGTGGACGCGGGCGATTTCGCCGGCGCCGCCGCGCTGCTCGAGCGACACGTCGCGGCGACGCCGCAGGACGCCGAGGCGCGGTACCTGCTCGCGCGGGTGTACGCCTGGTCGGGCGAACCGGCGCGCGCCCTGCCGATCTATCGCGACCTGCTCGCCGCCGAGCCGGACAACGGCGACTACCTGCTCGGCTACGGCCAGGCCCTGCTGTGGTCGGGTGATGCGGATGCCGCGATCGGGGTCCTCGAGCGGGCGCAGCGCATCGCCCCGGCGTACGCGGAGGTCGCCGACGCGCTCGCGAAGGCGCGCGCGACGGCGGCGGAATCGACCGCGACCGCCGCGATGCCGGCGGCGCCGACGTCACCGGCGGCGGAGGCCGCTGTCCCCACGCAGTCCGCCGCGCCGATGCGCGCGCCGGCCACGCGCGAACGCCGCAGCCTCGCGCTGTCCGCGCGTCGCGACCGCCTCGATCGCGATCTCGACGACTGGACCGCGCTGCGGCTGGATGCGCTCGCGATCCCTGCCGAGGGGACCGGCGTCTATGGCGCGCTCGTCTCCGAGCGGCGCTTCGGCCTGCACGACACGGGGCTGGAGGCGGGCGCCGTCGTGCGCATGGGCGGAGGCTGGACGTTCCAGCCGGAAGTGGGCCTCGTGGGCGGCGCCGAGTTCCTGCCCCGCCATTACGTCGACCTGCGCCTGCAGCGCGACTTCGGCGGCGGCTGGGTGGGCGGCGTGAGCCTGCGCCACAGCGACTTCCGCGACGTCGACGTGCAGCGGCTCGCGCTGGGCCTCGAGCGCTATGCCGGGGCCTGGCGGCTGGGCTACACGCTCAACGTCGCGCGCCTGGCCGGAAGCCACACGGCGGGGCACGACGTGCGCGTCGTGCGGGGCTACGGCGAACGCAGCGAGGTCGGACTGCAGCTCGGCACTGGCCGCGAGGCCGCGCTGCTCGGCACCGCGGTGGTCGCCAGCGACGTGCGCGCCGCGACGCTGTTCGGGCGGCATGCGTTCGGCGACTGGGCGCTGCTGTGGAATGTCGGCCGCGTCCGGCAGGGCGACTTCTACACGCGCGAGGGCCTCGGCCTCGGCCTGGAGCGCCGCTTCTGAGCCGTCGATTCGCGAGGCCGGTCCATGGCGTTGCCTGAACTCCCGGGCGATCCCGCGCTGCGGCTCGCCGCGCTGACCGCGCTCGGGCTCGCCGCGGTGACGCTGCTGGTGATGCTGCATGTGCTGGCGATCTCGGCATGGGCGACCCACGAGCGGCGCCGGCGCGAGGCGTTCAATCGCGCGTGGCGCCCGCGGCTGGCCCTCGCCGCCATCGACGAGGCGGACTTCGGCGCGTCGGCGCCGCTGCGCGGGCGCCGGCGCCTGTGGTGGCTGATGCTCTGGAACCGCGTGCAGCGCCAGCTGCGGGGCGAGGCCACGGCGCGGCTCAACCGCGTGCTGCGGCGGATGGGGCTGGATGCGCATGCGCGCCGGATGCTGCACCGCCCGGGCGTCCGGCGCCGGCTCGTCGCACTGGAGACCATGCGCCACGTGGGGGATCGCAGCTGCTGGAGCGATGTCGAGCCCCTGCTGCAGGCCGGCAACCCGTTCGTCTCGCTCGCAGCGGCCGAAGCGCTCGTGGCGATGGACGCCGGCGAGGCGATGCGCCGCATCCTCCCGCTCGCGCTGCGCCGCGTGGACTGGGGCCGGCAACGCGTCGTCGCCCTGTGCCGGCAGGCCGGGCCCGCCGCGGTCACCCCGCCGCTGCTCGAATTGCTCGAACTCGCGTCGCCAGCGGGGGTCTCGCGGCTGGTGCCGCTGCTGTCCACCGCCGATCCCGCGCGCATCGCACCGTGGGCGCGCACCTGCGCACTCGAGGATCCCGATCCGCGCGACCGCCTCGCCGCATTCCAGGCCCTCGACGAGCTGCGCGATCCGCGCGACCGCGAGCTCTTCATCCGCGGGTTCGGCGATCCCGATCCCGGCGTGCGCCTCGCGGCGGTCACGGCGCTGTCGCGGCAGGCGCGCGCGGAGGACGTCGACGTGCTGGTGCCGCTGCTGTCAGACCGCAGCTGGTGGGTGCGCCGCCGCGCGGCCGACACGCTCGCGGTGCTGCCGCGCGTGAGCGAGGCCCAGCTGCAGGCGCTGCTGCCGGCGATCGAGGACCGCTACGGCCGCGAGGCCCTGTCGCGGGCGCTCGCCGAGCGCCATTCGCGGGAGGATGACCGGTGAGCACCGAACACGTGATCCTCGCCGCGCAGATCTTCTTCATCGGCTACTTCGTGCTGCTCAACGGCGGCTACCTGGTGCTCAACATCCTCTCGATGTTCTCGCTGCGCAGCTACATGCGCCAGCGCGCCGAGTACGGCACCGACGCTCCGTACCTCGGGATCGAGCCGCCGATCTCGCTGCTGGTGCCGGGCTACAACGAGGAGGCGACGATCCGCACCTCGGTGCGCTCGATGCTGCAGCTGCAGTACCCGGACTTCGAGGTGGTCGTCGTCAACGACGGCTCGAAGGACCGTACGCTCGAGGTGCTGATCGAGGAATTCGAGCTGGTGCCGCACCCCGAGGTGATCCGCCTCGCGGTGCCGCACAAGCCGATCCGCGGCGTCTACCGATCGCTGCGCTATTCGAACCTGCGCGTGGTCGACAAGGAGAACGGCGGCAAGGCCGATGCGCTCAACGTCGGCATCAACGTCGCCCGCCACGGCCTGTTCTGCGCGGTCGACGCCGACTCGATCCTGCAGCGCGACTCGCTGCTGCGCGTGGTGCAGCCCTTCATCGAGGACGAGCGCACGGTGGCCGCGGGCGGCACGGTGCGCATCGCCAACGGCTCGGAGGTGCGCGGCGGCTTCCTGGTGAAATCCGGCCTGCCGACCAACCTGCTCGCGCGGCTGCAGATCGTCGAGTACCTGCGCGCCTTCCTGTTCGGTCGGCTCGGATGGTCGCCGGTGAACGGCGTGCTGATCATCTCCGGCGCGTTCGGGCTGTTCGACCGCGCGAAGGTGGAGGCCGTCGGCGGCTACCGCACCGACACGGTCGGTGAGGACATGGAACTGGTGGTGCGACTGCACCGTTGGCACCGGAAGCACCGGCTGCCGTACCGCATCCGCTACCTTCCCGACCCGATCTGCTGGACCGAATGCCCCGAGGACATGCGCACCCTCGGGCGCCAGCGCAGCCGCTGGCAGCGCGGGCTGGCCGAGAGCCTCGTCGCGCATCCGCCCTGGGCCTTCGGCGCGCGGCCCGGCGCGGCGGGCGCGCTCGCCTGGCCGTTCATGGCGCTGTTCGAGTGGGTCGGCCCGCTGATCGAGCTGGTCGGCTACGTCTTCATGATCGTCGGCTGGATGCTCGGGATCATCTCGCCGGTCGCGCTGGTGGTCTTCCTGTCGGTCGCGATCGGCATGGGCATCCTGCTCTCGGTCAACGGCCTGATGCTGGAGACGCTGTCGTTCCGCGTCTACGACCGCGGCCGCGACATGCTGGTGCTGTTCGCGATGGCGGTGGTCGAGAACTTCGGCTACCGGCAGCTCAACACGCTCTGGCGCGTGCGCGGCATGTGGCAGTGGATCCGCGGCACGAAGCACCAGTGGGGCGCGATGAAGCGCAGCGGGCAGTGGGGCCAGGCCTGAGCGCCCAGATGCGGGGCTACGTGCCGCCGGTTCTCATCGTATCCCCGCATCTTCTTTGCCCACCCGGGCCGCCGGGCGCGACAATGACGGGTCCCTATCGGCCGCCTGGACGGCCGTGCGCCTTCGTACGGCCGACCGGCCGTGCTTTCCCGACTCGCGAGAACCCCATGTCCGACACGCCGAAAATCCTCTACACGCTCACCGACGAAGCCCCGTTCCTCGCCACGGCCTCGCTGCTGCCGATCGTGGAGGCCTTCGCCGGCACCGCCGGGATCGCGGTGGAGACGCGCGACATCTCGCTCGCCGGCCGCATCCTCGCGCAGTTCCCCGAGGCGCTCGGCGACGGCGCCGTGAAGGACGACCTCGCCGAGCTCGGGCAGCTCGCCACCACGCCGGACGCGAACATCATCAAGCTGCCGAACATCTCGGCGTCGGTGCCGCAGCTCAAGGCGGCGATCCGCGAGCTGCAGGCCCAAGGTTTCCCGCTGCCGGATTACGCGGACGAGCCGTCGACCGACGCCGAACGCGACGCCCGCGCCCGCTACGCCCGCGTGATGGGCTCGGCGGTGAACCCGGTGCTGCGCGAGGGCAATTCCGACCGCCGCGCGCCGGCGTCGGTGAAGGCCTATGCGCGCAAGCATCCGCATCGCATGGGCAAGTGGTCCAGCGACTCGAAGTCGCACGTCGCGCACATGGACGGCGGCGACTTCTACGGCAGCGAGAAGTCGACGACCGTCGCCAACGCCACCACGGCGCGCATCGAGTTCGTCGGCGCCGACAGCGCGACGCGCGTGCTCAAGGAGAAGACCGCGCTGCAGGCCGGCGAGGTGATCGACGCCGCGGTGCTGTCCACCACCAAGCTCGCGTCGTTCATCGACGCGCAGATCGAGGACGCCAAGGCCCAGGGCGTGCTGTTCTCGCTGCACCTCAAGGCCACGATGATGAAGGTGAGCGATCCGATCCTGTTCGGCGTCGTGGTCAAGCGCTTCTACCGCGCCGCGCTGGAGAAGCATGCCGAGGTGCTGAACCGCATCGGCTTCGACGCCAACAACGGCATCGGCGACCTCTACGCGCGCCTGCCGCAGCTGGACGAGGCCACGCGCGCCGCGATCGAGGCCGACCTCAAGGCCGTCTACGCCGAGCGCCCGGCGCTGGCGATGGTGAATTCCGACAAGGGCATCACCAACCTGCACGTGCCGTCGGACGTCATCGTCGACGCCTCGATGCCGGCGATGATCCGCGACAGCGGCGGCATGTGGAATGCCGAAGGCAAGCTGCAGGACGCCAAGGCCGTCATCCCCGACCGCTCGTATGCCGGCATCTACCAGGCGGTGATCGCCGACTGCAAAGCGAACGGCGCGTTCGACCCGGCGACGATGGGCTCGGTGCCCAACGTCGGCCTGATGGCACAGAAGGCCGAGGAGTACGGCTCGCACGACAAGACCTTCCAGCTCGACGCCGCCGGCACCGTGCGCGTGGTCGACGGCGAAGGGAACGTGCTGCTCGAGCAGCCCGTCGAGGCCGGCGACATCTTCCGCATGTGCCAGACCAAGGACGCGCCGATCCGCGACTGGGTGCGCCTCGCCGTCGAGCGGGCGCGCCTGTCCAACACGCCGGCGATCTTCTGGCTGGACGCGAACCGCGCGCACGATGCGCAGCTGATCGCGAAGGTCGAGCGCTACCTTAAGGACCACGACACCTCGGGCCTCGACCTCCGCATCCTGTCGCCGGTCGAGGCGATGAAGGCCTCGCTTTCGCGCATCCGCGCCGGGCAGGACACCATCTCCGTCACCGGCAACGTGCTGCGCGACTACCTCACCGACCTGTTCCCGATCATGGAGCTCGGCACGTCCGCGAAGATGCTCTCGATCGTGCCGCTGATGGCCGGCGGTGGCCTGTTCGAGACCGGCGCCGGCGGCTCCGCGCCGAAGCACGTGCAGCAGTTCACCGAGGAGAACTACCTGCGCTGGGATTCGCTCGGCGAGTTCCTCGCGCTGGCCGCCTCGCTGGAGCACCTCGCGAATTTCGCGAAGAACCCGCGCGCGCAGGTGCTGGCCGACGCGCTGGACCGCGCGAACGCGCAGATCCTCGACAACAACCGTTCGCCCGCCCGCAAGGTCGGCGAGCTCGACAACCGCGGCAGCCACTTCTACCTCGCGCAGTACTGGGCGCAGGCGCTCGCGCAGCAGACGCAGGACGCCGAACTCGCCGCGCTGTTCGCGCCGGTGGCGAAGGCCCTGACGGAGAACGAGGACGCGATCCTGCGCGAGCTCGTCGAGGTGCAGGGCCGCGGCGTGGACATCGGCGGTTACTACAAGCCCGACATGGGCAAGCTGGCGGCCGCGATGCGCCCGAGCGCGACGCTCAATGCGGTGATCGACGGCCTGCGGGCCTGAGGCCCCGCGGCCGGCGGCGCGCTCCCTGCGCCGCCGGCCACCGCCCCCGACGCGAATGCCGGCGCGGCTGCGCCGTCACTCGAAGACGATCTCCTCGAAGTCCTGGTCGACCCACCGCGGCGCATCGATGTCGCCGTGCCCGTCCCGGTCCCGCGTGATCGGGCTGGGGTCGGGCGCCGGCTGGCCCGCGAGCCCGTAGCGGCGCGGCGAGCGCGGGCCGAACGTGGCCGTGGGCAGGCGGCGCGCGCCCTCCGGCGCGAGCAGGCCGTTGAGTCGGAAGGTGTGCATGGTCGGCTCCTGCCTGGACTGCACGCAGCCTGCCCGCGGCGCATGACAGCGCGATGCCGCGCAGGTTGCGCGCGCGTTGCACGCGTGGGGCGGCCGTGATGTGGCGCCGCGCTGCAGGCAGTACCCTTGCGCCACCTTCCCCGCGGAGTCCCCCGATGCGCCGTTCCCTGATCGCGTTGATGCTGCCGTTCGCCCTCGTCGCCTGCGCCTCGACCGCCGACAGCGGCGCCCCGATGGTCACCAATGCGATGGGCGCCGCGCTCGACGAGGCCATCGCCGGCTCGTGGCGCAGCCCGGAGAACCGTGCCCGCGACGTCTGGCGCCATCCGAAGGAGACGCTGAGCTTCTTCATGGTCCGCCCCGACCAGACCGTCATCGAGATCACGCCCGGTGGCGGCTGGTACAGCGAGATCCTCGCGCCCTACCTGCGCGCAAACGGGCGCTACGTCGCCGCGGTGATCGATCCGGCCGGCGAGACCAACGAACGGGCGCGCGACTACTACACCAAGGGTCTCGCGGACCTGCGGGCGAAATACGCCGCGAACCCCGCGCTTTACGACCGCGCGCAGATCGTGCCGTTCAACCAGAAGGCGCCGGTGTTCGGCGCGCCCGGCTCGGCCGACGTCGTGCTCACCTTCCGCAACGTGCACAACTGGCGCATGAGCGGGAATGCCGAGGCGATGTTCAAGGGCTTCTTCGACGTGCTCAAGCCGGGCGGCGTGCTCGGCGTGGTCGAGCACCGCGCCAAGGCCGACGTGCCGGCCACCGACCGCTCGGGCTACGTCGGCCAGGCGCAGGTGATCGCGATGGCGCGGGCCGCGGGCTTCGTGCTCGACGGGCAGAGCGAGGTCAACGCGAACCCCAAGGACACCAAGGACCATCCGAACGGCGTGTGGATGCTGCCGCCGTCGAACCGCCACGACGCCAAGGATGCGGCGAAGTACAAGGCGATCGGCGAGAGCGACCGCATGACGCTGCGCTTCGTGAAGCCGCGTGCCTGACACGCGGCCCGCGTGGGTCGACCGCGCGCCGCTCGGCGCGGCGCGCTGGGAACTCGCCTGCATCGCGCGCCGCGGCGTGGGCATGACGCTCGCGGCCGCGCTGTTCTGGGCGGCGATGGCGGGTGTCTCCGCCTTTGCCGGCCTGTCGCCGGGCGTGCTCGGCGCCTTCTTCGTGCTCGGCGCGGCACTCGTGTACCCGGGCGGCTGGCTGCTGACGCGGCTGTTCGGGGGCGACCTCACCGCGCACGGCAGCGCCTTCCGCGGCATGGTCGGTGCGATCACCGTCGGGCAGCTGCTCGGCGCGCCGCTGATCGTCGCGCTGCTGTTGCGCGAGCCCGCGCTCGTGACCTTCGCGCTGGCGATCATGCTCGGCGCGCACTTCCTGCCCTACGGCTGGCTGTACCGCGCACCGGGCTACACCGCGCTCGGCATCGGCAGCGCGGCGCTCGCGGTCCTGCTGCAGGTCGTCGCCGGCAATGCGGCGGCCGTCGCCATCCCGCTCGCGATGGCCGCGCTGTACCTGGCCGCGACGGTCGCCGTGCACGCGCAGAACCGGCGCGAGGGAATGGGATCGCACGCGTGAGCCGGCACCGGCTCCCGGCCGCGCCGCGTCTCCGGACCCCGGCGCCATGCTGATCGCCTTCAACAAGCCCTATGGCGTGCTCTCGCAGTTCACCGACCGCAGCACGCCGCCGCGCCCGACGCTCGCCGGCTTCGGGCTCCCCGCGGACGTCTACCCGGCCGGTCGGCTCGACCACGACAGCGAAGGCCTGCTGCTGCTCACCGACGACGGTGGCCTCGCCCACCGCCTGACGGACCCGCGCCACAAGCAGCCCAAGACCTACTGGGTGCAGGTCGAGGGCGACCCGCAGGACGCGCAGCTCGACGCGCTGCACCGTGGCGTCGTGCTCAACGACGGGCCGACGCGGCCGGCACGCGTCCGCCGCATCGAGCCGCCCGCCCTGTGGCCCCGCGACCCGCCGGTGCGCTTCCGCAAGTCGGTGCCGGACGCCTGGATCGAGGTGACGATCGCCGAAGGCCGCAACCGGCAGGTGCGGCGCATGACGGCGGCGGTCGGCCTGCCGACGCTTCGGCTCGTGCGCGTCGCCATCGGCCGCCATCGCCTCGGCGATCTCGCGCCCGGCGCGTGGCGCGCGCTGGATCCATCCGCGAACGGCCGCTGACGATCGCGTGTCGCGTGGCGGTGAACGATTCACGGAAACTGAATAGGTCGCCTGCTATTTGCTGAACGGCTCTGTTAACGTCCCGATCAACACTGCGCCGCCCCCACGCATGCCCACCTCGACGGCCACCGCCCGCATCCTCGTCGTCGACGACCAGCCCGCGAACCTGCGTGTCGTGGGCATGCTGCTGTCGCGCCAGGGCTACCAGGTGGTGACGGCGGAGAACGGCCCGAAGGCGCTGGAGATCTGCGAGAGCGATCCGCCCGACCTCGTCCTGCTCGACATGATGATGCCGGGCATGGACGGCTTCCAGGTCATGGAGGAGATGCGCGCGGGTGCCGCGCCGCCGAGCCTGCCCGTGGTCTTCGTGACCGCCGCGCAGGACCGCGACCTGCTGCTGCGCGCCTTCGACGCCGGCGCAGTGGACTACGTCACCAAGCCGTTCCTGCCCGAGGAGCTGCTCGCGCGCGTGTCCGCGCACGTGGGCCTCAAGCTCACCCGCGACCGCCTCGAGCGCGTGGCGCGCGAGCGCGAGGAGCTGGTCAACCTCGTCGCGCACGACCTCAAGAATCCGCTGTCGTCCGTGCTGTTCGCCAGCGAGATGCTCATCTCCGGCGCCTGCAAGCCCGAGCGCGTACCGCGCTACATGACGATGATCCACGAGAGCGCGACCGACGCGCTCGGCTACATCCGCCAGTACCTCGAGAGCTCGGGCCGCAAGCAGGGCGAGTCCGAGGCCCGGCCGAGTGCCGGGCTCGCCGCCACGCTGCGCTGGCTCGCGCAGCGCTACGAGTACCAGCTGGAAGCCCACGGCATCCAGGTCGACGTGCAGCTCCCGCCCGACGCGGTGCAGGTCGCGATCGACGAGCGCGTGCTGCGCCAGGTCAGCGAGAACCTGGTCACCAATGCGATGAAGTACGCGCCGAACGCGCCGCTCACGCTGGCCGGCGAGCCCGGCGCCCCCGGCTACTGGCGCCTGGTGGTCTCCGACCGGGGACCGGGCATCTCCGCGGGCAAGCAGCGCGAGCTGTTCAAGCCGTTCGTGCGCCTGCACGAGGGCGACGACGGCATCTCCTCGGGCCTGGGCCTCTCGCTCGCCAAGCAGATCGTGCAGAACGCCGGCGGCCAGCTCTGGTACGAGGACCGCAAGGACGGCGGCGCGCGCTTCGTGATCGAGCTTCCGCAGGCCATCTGAGGCGCACCGCGCCTCGTCGTCGCCCCTGAAACGACACTGCCGGCGCGAGGCCGGCAGCGCGTGGGGCATGGCGGGCCCGGTCAGTGCTCGGTACGCGGCTCGGTGGTGCGCGAACGCGACCGGCTGCCGGTGGACGCGCGGCGGGTACGCGTCGCCGTGCCCTTGCGGCGTCCGCCGCCCTCGGACTGCTTGCGCGCCTCGATGCGGCGTGCCGAGCCCTCGATCGTCTGGCCCTCGCCGTTCTCCGCGCGGGCGGCGCGGCGCTTGGCGGCGTACCACAGCAGGCCGGCGCCGGCGAGCGTGGCGACCGCGATCACCGGATTGCGCTTGACGACCATCAGGCCGACGCGCGCACCCGACTTCAGCGCGCCGAGCTTGGCGCCCGTGCTGAGCAGCGTGGAGGCCTTCGGACCGAGGGTGCGGAGGGCGCCCCCCGCCTGGCTGGCCAGATCGAGCGCGCGTTCGGGCAGCAGATCCAACTTGTTCATGTCCATGTCCTGCGGGAGATCGAGCGCCAGTCTCCGACCGTTTTCGTTGAAGCGGCGTGAGATTTGCCCGACCGCAGCTGAATGCCGATCATGGGCGAAACACCGGGGTTTGCCGATGATCCGTGCGCTCGCCAACATCCTCTCGCCCGCCGAGCTCGCCCAGGTGCACGGGCTGATCGGACAGGTGGGCTTCGCCGACGGCCGCATGACCAATCCCGATGCGGCGAACAAGCGGAACCTCCAGGCACCCCAGACCGACGCGGCGAACGCGCGCATCGCCGAGATCGCGCGCGATGCGCTGGCGCGCCATCCGGACGTGCGCACCCTCGCGCTGCCCAAGCAGATGGCGCGCACGACCGTGGTGCGCTACGAGCCCGGCATGACCTACGGCTGGCATGTCGACGAGGCGCTGTTCCCGTCGAATCCGCCGATGCGCAGCGACCTCTCGTGCACGATCTTCCTCAACGATCCGTCCGAGTACGACGGCGGCGAGCTGACGATGCAGTTCGGCGAGCAGGAACTGGCCTACAAGCTGGCCGCGGGAAGCGCGCTGATCTATCCCTCGACCACGATCCACCAGGTCGCGCCGGTGACCCGCGGCGTGCGCATCGCGGCGATCACCTGGCTGCAGAGCTGGGTCGCCGACGCCCAGCGGCGCGAGCTGCTGATCCAGCTCGAGGAGGCGCGCGCGCTCGTCGCCGCGGGACGGTCCGCCGACGTCGACCGCATCAACGTGCTGCTCGCCTCGCTGCGCACGAACCTGTTCCGGATGTGGGCCGACACCTGAGGGCTCATCCCAGGCGCGCGGCGAGCCGTGCCTGCAGGGCCGGATGCGGCGCGAGCACGCCGTGCACGGCGGCGATGCCCGCCTCGACCTCGGCACCGAACCGGCGCAGGGCAAGATCGAGGTCGTGGCTGCGATCGTCGGACCCGTAGCCGTGCTCCGGCGCCTTCGAGTAGCGCGTCCAGTGCGGTGACCGCATCGCGGCGTCGGCGACGTGCGCACCGAGGCCCAGGTGCGCGGCGACCGCACCGAGCACCGCCTGCGGCCGCGCGAGCAGGGCGTCGAAATCCACGCGCAGCACGCGTGCGGCGGTATCCCCCGTGGCGAGGGCCTCGAAGCGGAGCTGTTCGGCGAGCCAGCCGAGCGCGCACTGTGCGGGCAGCGACAGGCCGTGCAGGGCGACGTCGGAGGCGACGCCCTGCGCCTGCAGGAACCGCAGGCGCTCGCCCGCGGGCAGCAGCGCGTCCGTGAGGGCGGCCTCGGACTTGAAGAGCGTCGCGAGCCACGGGCGCAGCGGCATGTCGAGCAGCACCGCGCGCGTCGCGGGGAAGGCCTCGAGCAACGGGGCCGCGAGCAGGTTGCAGCGGCTCGTCGCCTTGACCACGACCGCCTCCGCGCCGGGCGACAGCGGGCGCGACCAGGCGGACCACAGCCCCGCGAGCGCCGCACGGGCCGAGGTGTCCGAGAACGCCCCGTCGACGGCGCCGCGATGCGGCCAAGCCTCGGCGAGCGTGCGCAACGGCAGCGGCTCGCGCAGGCCTTCGATTCCGTCAGCGGCTTCCAGCACGCGGCTGAGCAGGGTCGAGCCGCAGTGGCCGATGTGGAAGATCGCGTGCGCGGGGCGCGCGGGCGGCTCGAGCCGCGCGAGCACGTCGATCGGCGTCCAGCCGCCCTGCGGCGCCGCCGGCATCGCGCGCTCGTCGAGGAAGGCCGCCTGCGCGCGGGACGCGGCCTCCAGGCGCAGCCATAGCACCCGGCGCAGCACGGGATCGAGGCGATACGGCAGGTAGGCGGGGTCGCGCAGCAGCGCGTCGACGGCGTCGGTCATCCGCGCATCCTAGGCGCGGGCGGCGGTGCGGTGTCATCCGGTGCGCGGGCCTCGGAATGCATCGGGCGAAGACGGGCCGTCGGCGCGCCCGCGCGACGCGACGATCGGGCCGCGAATGCCCGGGGCCGCGCCGAGGCTGGCCCCGGTGGCCGACGTCGCAGGGTCGGCTGCCCGCCGGCTCAGGTGCCGCGCGGCTTCGCGCGATGCGTCGCCGTCGCAGTCCACGGATCGTCCGGCCACGGATGCCGGGGGTAGCGGCCCTTCATCTCCTTCTTCACCTCCGGGTACGTGCGCTCCCAGAAGCCGCGCAGGTCCTGCGTGACCTGCAGCGGGCGGCCCGCGGGCGAGAGCAGGTGCAGCGTGAGCGGCACGCGCCCGTCGGCGATGCGCGGGGTGTCGGCGAGGCCGAACAGCTCCTGCAGCTTCACCGCGAGCACGGGGCCTTCCGGCTCGCCATGTGCGTCGGTGGCGTAGGCGATGCCGCGCTCGAGGCCGGACGGCACGGCGATGCGCACCGGCGCGAGCGCATCGATGCGTTGGCGCGCGGCCCAGTCGACCTGCGACTTCAGGGCCTCGCCGAGCTCCGCCTCGGACAGGGCGTCCAGGCGCGTCTTGCCGGCGAGCGCGGGCTTGAGCCACGCGTCGAGCGTCGCCGACAGTGCCTCATCGGAGAGGTCGGGAAGCGACCCGGCATGTTCCGGCATCCACGCGCGCAGGCAGCGCACACGCTCCCGCCACTGGCGCAGCGTGTCGGTCCACGGGAGCGCGTCGAGGCCGAGCTGGCGCACCGCGTCGACCAGCGCGTCGGCATAGCGCGCCGGATCCGGGCGCGGCAACGGGCGCGAGTCGAGCACGATCCGGTCGAAGCGCCGCTCGCGCACCGCCGCGATCGCCCGGGCCTGCATGTCCCAGACCACGCGATCCTCGGTCACGAAGCGCTGCGGGAATTCCCGCTCCAGGCGCGCCTCGTCGAGCGGCGCGGCCTGCAGGATGCGCGCGTCGCGCGCCTCGTCGCGCAGCGCGTTGACGACCAGCCACGGCTCGCCGCGCAGCGTGGTCGCGTCGAACAGGCGCACGGTGCGCCCGGTCGCCAGCTGGTAGCGCAGCGGATCGGTCGGATGCTGGCGCGCGATGCGGTCGGGGAAGCCATGCAGCAGCACGTCGCCGAGGGTGTGCGCTGCGGCGTGCGCGGGCGGTGCACCGTCGACGCGCAGGCGGCGGCGCCACTGCTTCGCGGCCTGATCGACCTGCGCGAGCGCGCTGCGCGAGGCATCGGCCGGCGTGCGTCCCGCGCGGAAGGCGGCGAGCGCCTGCCAGCGCTCGGCGAGCGCGTCGCTGCGCGGCAGGCCCGGCGTCGCGCGCAGGGGATCGCGGGCCTCGACCAGGGCGGCGAGGTCGCAGGCGAGCGCGCGTTCGACGGGGTCGGTCGGCGCGATCAGCATCGCCGCGAGGCGCGGATGCGTGCCCAGCGCCAGCATCCGCCGCCCTGGTGCGGTGAGCACGTCGCCTTCGAGCGCGCCCAGCCGGCGCAGCAGGTCGCGCGCCGCGTTGAGCGCGCCCGGCGGGGGCGCGTCGGGAAAGCGCAGGTCGGCGCCGCCCCAGGCGGCGAGCTCCAGCGCGAGGCCCGAGAGGTCGACCTGCGCGATCTCGGGCCGGCGCTGCGGCTCCAGGCGCTGCGACTCGGGCCACAGGCGATAGGCCCAGCCCTCCGCCACACGCCCCGCGCGGCCGGCGCGCTGGTCGGCCGAAGCCTGCGCGATCGGCACGACGTCCAGCCGCGAGAAGCCGCTCACCGGATCGAAGCGCGGCTCGCGCGCCTGGCCGGTATCGATCACCACGCGCACGCCGGGCAGGGTGACGCTCGACTCCGCGACGTTGGTGGCGAGCACCACGCGCCGCCGGCCGTCGTCGGCCGCGCGCAGGACGCGCGACTGCTGCTCGACGGGCAGTTCGCCGTGCAGCGCGAGCACCTCCGCATCGACGTGTCCGACGAGCTGCTGCACGCGCGCGATCTCGCGCTGGCCGGGCAGGAAGACGAGCAGGTCGCCTGGATGCTCCGCCAGTGCGTGCTCGATCGCGCGACGCACCTGGTGCTCGGACTTCTCGTCGCGTCGGGCCGGGAAATGCGCGATGCGCACCGGGTGGCTGCGGCCCTCGCTCGTGAGGCGCGGCGCGTCGAGGAACGCCGCGAGGCGCTCGCCGTCGAGCGTCGCGGACATCACCGCGATGCGCAGGTCGTCGCGCACCTGCGCCTGCACGTCCAGCGCGAGGGCGAGGCCGAGGTCGGCGGCCATGTGCCGCTCGTGGAATTCGTCGAAGACGATCGCGCCGATGCCCTCGAGCATCGGATCGTCCTGGATCATCCGCGTGAGGATGCCTTCGGTGACGACCTCGATGCGCGTGGCCTCGCTCACGCGGCTCTCGAAGCGGATGCGGTAGCCGACCGTGCGCCCGACCTCCTCGCCACGCTGCTGGGCCATGAAGCCGGCGGCGGCGCGCGCGGCCACGCGGCGCGGCTCGAGCATCAGGATCTTCCGGCCGTCGAGCCACGGTGCATCGAGCAGCGCCGGCGGCACCTGCGTGGTCTTGCCGGCGCCCGGTGGCGCCTCGAGGACCAGGCGCGGGTGCGCCGCGAGCGACTCGCGGATGCGCGGCAGCAGGGGATCGATCGGGAACGGCACGGGCGGGACGGGGCCTGGACGGCGTGGGCGCGCATTGTCTCAGGCGCCACGACGGGCGACGGTATCCTTGCGCGCCCTCACTCCGCGGCGCGCTCGGCGCGTCGCGACGGACAAATGTTCCCCGTGCAGCTCATCGACATCGGCGCCAACCTCACCCACGAATCCTTCGACCGCGATCGCGACGCGGTGCTGGCGCGCGCGCGGGAGGCCGGCGTCGAGCGACTCGTCGTCACCGGCGCCAGCCGCGAGCACTCGCCCAAGGCGCTCGAGCTCGCGCGCGCGCATCCGGGCGTGCTGTTCGCCACCGCGGGGGTGCATCCGCACCACGCGGTCGAGTACACCGCCGAATGCGACGCCGAGATGCGCGCGCTTCTCGCGTTTGATGAGGTCGTCGCGGTCGGCGAATGCGGCCTCGACTACTTCCGCGACTTCTCGCCGCGGCCTGCGCAGCGGCGCGCCTTCGAGATGCAGCTGCAGATCGCGGTGGACACCGGCAAGCCGCTGTTCCTGCACCAGCGCGACGCGCACGAGGATTTCGTGGCGATCATGAAGAACTTCGAAGGCCGGCTCGGCCCCGCGGTCGTGCACTGCTTCACCGGCACCCGCGAGGAGGCCTTCGCCTACCTCGACCGCGACTGGCACATCGGCATCACCGGCTGGCTCTGCGACGAGCGCCGCGGCCAGCACCTGCGGGAGATCGTCCCGCACCTGCCGGCGCACCGGCTGATGGTGGAGACCGACGCGCCCTATCTCCTGCCGCGAACGCTCAGGCCGACCCCGAAGGACCGCCGCAACGAGCCGGCGTTCCTGCCGCACATCGTGGAGGAGCTCGCACGCGACCGCGGGGAGGCGGTGGCGACGACCGCGGCGGCCACGACCGCCACCGCGCGCGCCTTCTTCCGCCTCGCCTGACGCGTCGGGACACCGTACGTCGGCGCGCCTGAAGGCGCGATTGTGGATATACCGATCGGTCGGTATCCTCCGCGCCGCCATGCCCGCGCCCCGCGCCCTCGCCGTTCCACCGCCCCGCGGGCAGGCCCGCGAAGCGCTGCTGCGCGCCGCCGAGGCGCTGATCCGCGAGGAGGGCTTCGCCGCGCTGTCGGTCGAGCGTGTCGCCGCGCGCGCCGGCGTGAGCAAGGGTGCGTTCTTCCATCATTTCGCCACGCGCCAGGCGATGGTCGAGGCGCTGCTGGTCGCGGCGGCCTCGGACCTCGAATCGCGCGTGCAGGCGCGCGTCGAGTCGGGTGAGCGCTTCCCGGTCGCTCTCGTCGAGGCCTTCGTCCACGAAGCGCGGACCGACTGCGCCTTCATCGCCGCGATGATCTCGGCGGTGGTGCTCGACCGCAGCGTCGCCACGCAGGTCGAGTGCATGGCCGATGCCTGGACGCGCCGCATGGTCGACGACGGCATCGACGAGGCCACCGCGCTCACCGTGCGCAGCGTGCTCGACGGCCTCGTGCTGCTGTGCCTGCTGCATGCCCCGCAGCCCGCGCCCGCGCGCGAACTCGACCTCATCCGCATGCGCGTGCTCGCGCTGCTCACCTGAATCCACTCGCCCACGGCTCCCACCATGCCCGCCTCGTCCCGTTCGAAGATCGCGCTCGCTGCCGCGCTCGCCCTGCTGCTGTCCGCCTGCGGCGGGGGTGGCGGCGAGGAGGCCGCGCCCCAGGCCACGCCCGCGATGGCGGTGACGGTGGTGCCTGCCGGCGTGCGCGAGGTGGAGCGCGCGATCACCGTCTCCGGCCCGGTCGCGGCGGTGGAGGAGATGCAGCTCGGCGTGGAGGTCAGCGGCCTGCGCGTCACCGGGCTGTACGTGGACGTCGGCCAGTTCGTCCGCCGCGGGCAGGTGCTGCTCGAACTCGACGCGCGCACGCTCGGCAGCGAGCTGGCGCAGGCACGCGCCGCGCTCAACGAGGCCGAGGCGGGTGCATCGCTCGCGCAGGCCAACGTGCGCCGCGCCGAGCCGCTCGCCGCCGGGCGCTACATCTCCGCCGGCCAGCTCGACGAGCTGCGCGCCGCGCGCAACCAGGCCAATGCACGGGTGGCGACCGCCCGCGCCGCGCTCGACGCGGCCCAGCTGCGCCGCGACTTCGCCGAGCTGCGCGCGCCGGCCGACGGCATCGTCTCCAAGCGCCTCGTGCAGCCGGGGCAGGTGGTCGCCGCCGGTACCGAGCTGCTGCGCCTGATCCGCGACGGCCGCCTGGAATGGCGCGCCGAGCTCGCCGAGGCCGAGCTCGCGCAGGTCAATGAAGGCGATCCGGTGGTGATCGCCGCGCGCACCGGCACGGTGGAAGGCCAGATCCGCGCGGTGTCGCCCGGCGTGGATGCGCAGACGCGCACCGGCACCGTGTACGCCGACCTGCCCGAGCCCGAGGGCCTGCAGACCGGCGCCTACGTCGAGGGCCGCATCCTCGTCGGCGCCGCGAAGGCGCTGGTGGTGCCGGTGTCGGCGATCGTCATCCGCGACGGCAACAGCTACGTCTTCACCGTCGACGCGAAGAACGTCGCGCGCCGCGTGCGCGTGCGCACCGGCGCACGCACGGGCGGGTTCGTCGAGATCCTCGAGGGCGTGACCGCGGGCACCCGCGTGGTCGATCGCGGCGCCGGCTTCGTCGGCGACGGTGATCCCGTGCGCATCGTGCCGGCCAGCGACGCCGCGGCACCGAAGGCCGCCACGCCATGATGAACGTCTCCGCCTGGGCCATCCGCCGGCCGCTGCCGGCGCTGATGATCTTCTTCGTGCTGTGCGTGGCCGGCCTGTGGGGCTTCTACAAGCTGCCCGTCGCGCGCTTCCCCGACATCGCCTTCCCGATGGTGACGGTCACCGTGCCGCAGCCCGGCGCCTCACCGAGCCAGCTGGAGACGGAGGTCACCCGCCGCATCGAGGACCAGGTCGCCACCCTCAACGGCGTCAAGCGCGTCACCTCCACGGTGACCGAAGGCGCGAGCACGACGGCGATCGAGTTCCAGCTGGAAACGGATCTGGCCACCGCGCTCGACGACACGCGCGCCGCGGTCAGCCGCATCCGCACCGACCTGCCGCAGGACATCCAGGAACCGATCATCAACAAGGTCGACATCGGCGGCTCGCTGCTGACCTATGCGGTGGCCTCCGACCGCATGGGCGTGGACGAGCTCTCGTGGTTCGTCGACCGCGAGGTGACGCGCGCGATGTTCGGCGTGCCGGGCGTGGCCAAGGTGTCGCGCGCAGGCGGCGTGGAGCGGCAGGTCCGCGTGGACCTCGATCCCGATGCGCTGCAGGCCTACGGCGTGACCGCGGGCGAGATCTCGCAGCAGATCGCCGCGAGCCAGGTCGAGCGGCCGGGTGGCCGCGCGGAGCTCAATGCCGCGCAGCAGGTGATCCGCGCGGTCGGCACCGTGCAGAGCGCCGACGAGCTGCGCGAGTTCTCCATCGCCCTTCGCGATGGCCGCGCCGTGCGCCTCGGGACGCTCGCGCGCATCACCGACGGCTCCGCCGACCCGTCGCAGGTCGCGCTGCTGGACGGCAGGCCGGTCGTCTCGTTCGCGATCTCGCGCACGCGCGGCTCGAGCGAGCTGGAGGTCGCCGACGGCGTGCGCGCGACGATCGCCGAGCTGGAGAAGGCGCATCCCGGTACGAAGTTCCGGCTGGTGACGGCGATGGTCGAGGAGGCCGAGCGCTCCTACGAATCGTCGATGACGATGCTGTGGGAAGGCGCGCTGCTCGCGCTGCTGGTGGTCTGGGCGTTCCTGCGCGACTGGCGCGCGACGTGGATCAGCGCCGTCGCCTTGCCGCTGTCGATCATTCCCACCTTTGCGGTGATGTACTTCTTCGGCTTCACGCTCAACCTCATCACCCTGCTCGCGCTGAGCGTGGTGGTGGGCATCCTCGTCGACGATGCGATCGTCGAGATCGAGAACATCGTGCGCCACCTGCGCATGGGCAAGACGCCGCTGGAGGCCGCGCGCGAGGCCGCCGACGAGATCGGCGTGGCGGTCATCGCCACGTCGCTCACGCTCGCCGCGGTGTTCATCCCGGTCGCGTTCATGCCGGGCATTCCGGGTAAGTTCTTCCGCGAGTTCGGCTGGACGGCCGCCGCGGCAGTGCTGTTCTCGCTGCTGGTCGCGCGCCTGCTCACGCCGATGATCGCGGCGTACCAGCTCAAGGGCGGCGGCCACGAGGAGCGCGAGGGGCCGCTGATGAAGCGGTACCTGCGGCTCGTCGACGCGGCGCTGCGCCGGCGCTGGGTGACGTTGCTGGCGGCGACGTTGTTCTTCGTCGGCTCGATGTGGCTGATTAAGTTCATTCCCACGACCTTCATCCCGTTCTCCGATCTCGGCCGCAGCAACCTCTCGCTCGAGCTGCCGCCGGGCACGCCGATCGAGGAGACCGTGCGCGTGGCGGAAACCGCGCGCGCCAAGCTCGCCGGCATTCCGGAGCTCACGCAGGTCTATACGGTGATCGGCTCGTCGCTCGACCTGGGCGATCCGTCGAAGTCCGGTGCGGGCGATGCGCGCACCGCGACGCTGGTGCTCGACTGGGGCCATGCGGAGGACCGCGACCGCGACCAGAAGCAGCTCGAGCGCGAGGTGCGCCAGCGCCTGCTCGACATGCCGGGCGTGCGCATCAGCTACCTGTCCACCGAGCCGGGCGAAGTGATGCAGCTGGTGCTGGCCGGCGACGACCCCACGCGCCTGCAGGACGCCGCACTCGCGCTCGAGCGTGAGCTGCGCACGATCAAGGGCCTCGGCAGCGTGAGCTCGTCGGCCTCGCTGCTGCGGCCGGAGCTCGTGATCGTGCCCGACCCGGCCCGCGCGGCCGACCTCGGCGTGTCCACCACCGCGATCGCCGAGGCCGCGCGCATCGCCACCAGCGGCGACTACACGCAGCGCCTCGCGAAGCTCAACCTGCCCGAGCGCCAGATCCCGATCCGCGTCGGCTTCTCCGAGGACGTGCTGGCCAATCCCGCGCTGATCTCGCAGCTGCGCGTGCCCGGCGCGAACGGCCCGGTGCCGCTCGCCGCAGTGGCCGACATCGTGCCGGCGAGCGGCCCATCGGTGATCTCGCGCTACCAGCGCCAGCGCAACATCACGTTCACCGCTGAGCTCAACGGCCGCCCGCTGGGCGAGGTGATGGCGGAGGTGAACAAGCTGCCCACCGTGGCGAATCCGCCGCCGGGCGTCAGCTTCCTCAACGCGGGCGATGCCGAGATCTTCGTCGAGCTGTTCGTCGGCTTCCTGCTGGCGATGGCCGCGGGCCTGGTCTGCATCTACATGGTGCTGCTGCTCCTGTTCAACCACGCCCTGCAGCCGCTGACCATCCTCTCGGCGGTGCCGCTGTGCGCGGGCGGCGCGTTCGGCGCGCTGCTGATCACCCAGCACATGCTCTCGCTGCCGGCGCTGATCGGCCTGCTGATGCTGATCGGCATCGCGACCAAGAACTCGATCCTGCTCGTGGACTACGCGGTGATCGCCGAGGACGAAATGGGCATGAGCCAGCACGATGCGCTGGTCGACGCTTGCCGCAAGCGCGCGCGCCCGGTGGTGATGACCTCGCTCGCGATGGGCGCCGGCATGCTGCCGATCGCGCTGGGCTTCTCCGGCGATTCGAGCTTCCGCGCGCCGATGGCGGTGTCGGTGATCGGCGGGCTGTTCACGTCGACGCTGCTGTCGCTGATCGTGATCCCCGCCGCCTACACGGTGGTGGACGACCTCGGCGGCTGGCTGCGCCGCAAGCTCCGGCGCGGCCCGACCGCGGCGGGGCCCGCCGCGAACGTCACCGTGCGCGACGCCTGACGGTCGGGTTTCGGCGGGACCCGAGGCGGCGTTCGCTGCTGGCCTCGGTTCGCCGCATCCCTGCGGGCGCGTAGCGCCCCGGTACGCGGGATCGACAGCCCGGTGTCGCTGCGCGCGACGGTTCCGCCGCGAAGGCGCTGCGGGTCACCGGAGTGTCCCAGGCCGACCTGCGGATCGACGATGCACTGCTCACGGTCACCGCGCCCGCGCGCGGCGACCGTGCGTGGACGGTTACTCAGCGCGCGGCCGGTAGCCGGATCAGGTCTTTCGGCAGCTTCAGCGGCAGCGCGCGCAGCGCTGGCGCGGCGCGCGGGAACTCGATGCGATGGCGGCGCACGTCGCCGGTGAAGCGCACCAGGGGGCGTCCCCGACGTTCGACCAGCGTGATCGCGCCGTCCGCGGTCACGGCCTGCACGATCACGCAGTCGACGTTCCAGTTGTCGCCGCCGATGCCGCCACCGAAGCCCGTGACGAGTTCGATCGCGCGCAGGTCCGAGAGCCTCAGGCCGCGCACCGGCAGGGCGAGCGTCTGGGAGTAGAAGTCGATCCAGCGACGCCCCCCGTTCGCATTGCGCCAGGTGCGCGGCGCGCCGCCGGCATGCAGGACGAGGTCGACATTGTCGTGGCCACCGCGCAGGTCGTCGCCACCGGTCTCGATGGTGACCAGCAGCTCGACCACCTCGTCGGGCGCGGCCGCGCGGTCCGGCGAGGTGTCCGCCACCGTGGGTCGCCGGGCCCGGTACTTCGCATCCACGAAGTACGTCTGCCACATGTGCCCGTTCTCCAGGTAGCGCCAGCCCTCGCGCGCGGTGTCCGGCACGAGCGTCATCGTGCGTCCCGGATAGTTCGGGTCGTAGACGTAGATCTTGAGGTCGCCCTGGTGCGCGCCGAGATCGCCCCGGTAGCGGCCGAGGTCGTAGCCGATGGCGAGCACCTGGTGGTCGCCCCCCGAGTGGCCGTCCTTGTGCCACAGGCCCAGCGGCGCGGGCTGGCCGCGGTCGATGCGCGCGCGCAGCTCCTCCAGGCGGCCCCCGCCGAAGCCCTGCAGGCCCCAGCGGAAGAATTCGCTGTTGCGCGCGCCGAGCGGGTTGAAGCCGACCTCCGCCCACTTGTCCGCGTTCTGCGTGATCGACGTGACCTGCCGGTCGTAGATGTAGTCGTGCAGCAAGGTGTTGGTCGCGGGGCGATGCGTCTGCCGCGGGACGGGCTGGCCCGCATGGAAGTAGTCGAGCGCGCTGTAGACCATGCCGCCGCAGAGGCCGTTGGTGCGGATGTCCAGCTCGCGCACCACGTCGTTGCTGAAGGTGTTGGCGAAACGGAAGCCGTGGGTGGCGGGATCGAAGCGGGTCATGCGCGGCTCGGCGTTCGTGGCGAAGGCGCACAGCGCGAGGACGGCGGCGCCGGCGAGGCGCAGCAGGCGGGAACTCATGGCGGAGACTCCTGTCGGGGGCGGCGGATGCCGCGGTCGGGGGAACGGGCGCCGGGTCAGGGCGTGGTGGGCGCCGGCGCGCGCCGGGCGGGCGGCGACGTGGCGGCATCCCGCGCGGGCAGGCGCCGGTAGCGCTGCACGAGCGGGATCACGCTGCCGGGCACGCTCATGCGCGTGGTGAGTCCGGCGCCGGCGCAGGTGTAGGCATAGGCCGTCGGCGAGGCCGGGCCCTGCGGCAGGGCCTGCGTATGCCGCCGCGCGCCGTCGGTGACGGACATCCGCCCTTCGATGGCCTGGCGCTCGGGCACGAGGTCCATGCGACCGGACGCACCGCGCCACGTGCCACGCGAGGCGAACCGCCCCTGCATGTCGCCCCGCAGGTGGCGCGCCTGCACCTGGCCCTGGGTGGCGGCATGGGCGACGAACGTGCCATCGCGGCGCAGCTCGAGCACGCCGGACTGCGCGGGCACGCTGGCGCGCATGCCGGGCACCGCGCGCTGCAGCCATTCGGCGGCGCCGTTGCCGTCCGGCGCCCAGCGCCCCACGAGGCAGGCGTCGCGGGACTGCGCGGCCGCCGGCGCGGCGAGCGCGAACACGCACGGCATCAGCAGTCGATGCATGGCGGCGCCCTCAGCGACGGATGATCTCGACGCGGCGGTTCTGCGCGCGCCCGGCCTCGGTGGCGTTGTCGGCGACCGGCTCGCTGGCGCCGCGCCCCTCCGGCGCCAGCCGCGATCGCGCGATCCCGTGCTCGCGCACCAGCACGTCGACGATGCGCTGCGCGCGGCGACGCGAGAGGTCGGCATTGTGCGCGGCGCTGCCCTGCGCATCCGTGTGGCCGACCACCCGCACGCGCATCGACGGTTCGCGCACGAGCAGGCGGCCGATCTCGGCGATCTGCGGCGCGGCGTCCGGGCGCAGCGTGTCGCGGTCCACGTCGAAGTGGATGCCGTGCACCACCGCGAGGCCGTCCTGCGCGATGTCGCGGCCGAGCGCGTCCGCGTCCACGAGCGTCATGCGCGTCTCCATCGCGCCGGATTCCACGATGTCGGCCTGCACCATCGCGCGGCCACGCGCCGGGCCGCCGCCGCTGTTGCGCGTCACCCAGACGGCGACATGCACCTCGCCCTGCGGGCCAGCGCGACGCGCCGCGAGGTAGCGGTGGTCGCCGCCGCCCCACAGCAGCATGTAGCGCGGGCCGCTCTCGATCTCCTTGCGGATGTCGCCGCACTGCTCGCGCGCACAGCTGAAGAGGATCGTGAAGCCGTCGGCGCGCAGCTGCTGCTCGTAGTTGCGGAAGACCTCGAGCACCGCGCGATCCGCCGGGCCCTCGTAGGTGAGGCGGGTGACGCGGCCTTCGAGCGTCTGCGCGCCGGTCGCCTTGGACTTGCCCGTGCGCAGCCTGTAGTCGGTGAACTCGTCGAAGTCCCGGCGCAGCACGCGCGAGCCCTCGTAGCGGGGGAGAAGGCGGTGGTCGCCACCGGACGAGGCGGCCTGCACGCCATCGGTGGTGCCGCCCGGCTTCGCGCCGGGCGTCTCGCAGCGCGCCTCGCCGAGGGCGCAGCGCGTCGCCCGGCGCGTCTCGCGCTCGGCCTTGCGCTGCACTTCGCTCTGCGCCGCGCGCTTGACGGTGCGGCGGAGCGTGTCGCCGAAATCCTGGGCGGCGGCCGGCGCAGCGAGCGCGACCGCGGCGAGAAGGACGGCGGGCACGGCGAGGGCGCGCAGGCGCGGCGGGTTCGTGTGCGGGATGGCGTGCATCGGGGCTCCGGGCGTGGCGGGACGGTCTCCGCGTCCCATCCCCCCACTCGGAGAAGCGCGCCGCCGACTGCCAGCCGGCCGACGAGCGGCGACTCAGCCCGCGCCGAGGGCGGCGAGCAGGCGTGCCCGCGCGGCGCCTGCCAGGTCCGCGCGGGCGAGCTGCGCGCGCGCCTCGGCGCGACGCGCGGGGCAGTCCGCGGCGCCGGCCGCACACGCCACCCGAAGGCGCATCGCGAGTCCTTCGCCGTAGTAGCGATGCGCCCGTCCGAACTCGCGTTCCAGGCCGGCGAGCGCCCCCCGCGAGGCGGCGTCCGCGTCGCGGACGCGGCCGGCGTCGAGCAGGGCGGCCGCGCGGTAGGCGCGCACGAGGTCCGCACCCGCGGCCGGCGAGTCGCGCAGCTGCAGGGAGCGGTCGAACAGCGCGATCGCGCCACGCGCGTCGCCGCGCGCCAGCCGCGTGCGCGCGAGGTTGCTCGCCCGGCTCGCGAGCTGCGGCGACGCGGCACCGAAGACGCGCGCCATCGCCTCGAGCGCGCGGCGCTGCAGGGCCTCGGCCTCGTCGAGCCGGCCGAGCTCGCGCAGCACGTCGCCCTCGTTGCCGAGGCAGATCAGCGCGCCGGCGTGGTCCGGGCCGTACAGCGCCTCGTAGCCTTCGCGGCAGCGCAGGTAGGCGGCATGGGCCTCGTCGAAGCGCGCCATCGCGAAGTACAGGCCGGCGAGGTTGCCCTGGCTGGAGGCGAGCTCGGAATGCCGCTCGCCGTAGAGCGCGCGGGTCTGCTCGATGTGCGCTTCGCGCAGGGCGAGCGCGCGCGACCACTGCCCATCGTTGGCGAGCGCCTCCGCGAGGTTCTGCAGCGTGGCGAGCGTCTCCCGCGTCGGCTCGGCGTACACGCGCTGCTGCGCGGCATGGATGCGCTCGAGCATCGCCAGCGCGCGCGCGTGGTGCCCCCCGCGTTGCAGGCTCTGGGCCAGCTCGCTGGCGACGTGCAGCGTCTGGGCGTGGCCCTCGCCCAGCCGGGCGCGGCGCGCGGCGAGCAGCGGCTCCAGCCGCGCGACCGCCTCGTCATGCCGTGCCTGCCGGCGCAGCAGCGCGGCCTGCTGCAGGGCGACGCCCTCGCAGGCGGCGGGGTCGGCCTCCCTCGACCGGCACAGCGCCTGCGCCCGTGCGAGCGCCTCGAGCGCGGGCTCGTAGCGGTCGTCGCCGCCGAGCACCGCGGCGCGGTTCGTGAGCGCGAGCACCTGCGCCATCGGCGACGCCTCCCGCGCGGCGAGCAGCGCGACCGCACGCGCGGCGCGCCCATCGGCTTCCGCAGGACGCGGCGGATCGAGCTGCAGGTAGACGTCGCTGGAGCGCCACAGCACGTCGGCGACCTCGGCGCTGTCCGCGCCGAACGCCCGGGCGCGCCGATGCCGCGCGGCCTCGTACAGCCGGAGCGCGAGCGGGTAGGCCCCCGCACGCTCGGCCACGTCCGCCAGGCCGACCTCGACCGTCGCCAGGACCGACGGCCGCGTGGCGAGCTCGCCCTGCGCGCGCGTCCAGGCCTCTTCGATGATGCGCGGCCGCGACAGCGCGCGATGGGCCTCGTCGCTCGGCGCGAGTCCGTCGAGCACGCCCTGCAGGATGCGCAGCTGCGCGGCCGATTCCTCGGCGGCCCGCTGCGCGCGCTGGGCCTGCCAGGCGACCCCGGCGAAGCCCGCGCCGACCGCCAGCATCACCGCGGCGGTCGCCGCCACGCCGATGCGATGGCGCGAGACGAAGCGGGCGCTGCGATAGCGCAGGCTCGCCGGGCGCGCACGGATCGGCAACCGCGCCTTCCAGCGCTGCAGGTCGTCGACGAGGGCCTCGACGCTCGCGTAGCGGTCTTCCGGCTTCTCCGCGAGTGCCTTGGCGAGGATGGTGTCGAGGTCGCCGCGCAGCTGCGCCGGAGGCACGCCGGCGCCGTCGCGTGCGATGCGCGAAGCGGGCTGCGTCGCGGCGGCACCACCGGCGCGCGGCGCGCGGCCGGTGAGCAGGCGATGGAGGAAGGCCCCGAGGCCATAGACGTCGATCGCGGTCGTCGCCGGCGTGCCCGTGAACTGTTCGGGTGCGGCGTACTCGGGCGTGAGCGCCCGCAGGGCCGTCGCGGTGCGCTCGCTCCCGCCGTCGACGAGCTGCGCGATGCCGAAATCCAGCAGGCGCGCGTGGCCGCCGTGCTCGACGAGCACGTTCGATGGCTTCACGTCGCGGTGGATGATCAGCGCACGATGCGCATGCGCGAGGGCCGCGCCGACCTGGCAGGCGATGTCCACGCGCGAGGCCACGTCGCAGCCGGTGCGCTCGCACCAGGCATCGGCGCGCTCGCCCTCCACCAGCGCCATCGCGAGCCACGGCGTGCCGTCCTCCGCGATGCCCGCGTCGTACAGGGGGGCGATGTGCGGATGGCGCAGCCGGGCGAGCACGTGCTGCTCGCGTACGAAACGCTCGCGCCCGCCCTGCGCGAGCGCACCGAGCGTGAGCACCTTCACGGCCGCCAGCTGGCCCGCGGGGCCGTGCAACGAGGTCGCCCGGTAGACCGCGGCCATGCCGCCGCGGCCGATCTCGACTTCCAGCCGCCAGCGGCCCAGCACCCGCCCGCTCAGGTCGCAGGCGAGGGGCACCGCCCGCGCGATGGCGTCGACGGGGCCGTCGTCGCGTGCATGGGCTTGCAGCAGGCGGCGCACGCGGGCGGCGAGCGCCGGGTCGGTCGCGTCGAGCGTCGCCAGCCGCGCATCGCGCGCCGATGGCTCGAGGTCGAGCAGGTCGTCGAGCAGGCGGTCGGCCTCGCGCCAGGCGTCGCGCTCGCGCAGGTCCACCTCAGGCCTCCAGCTGGGCGTGCAGGAAGGCGCGCGCGCGTTGCCAGTGGCGGTAGACGCTGCGCTCGGAGCAGGCGACGAGCTGGGCGATCTCGGCGAACTCCAGGCCGGCGAAGGCATGCAGGTCGACGACCTCGCGCTGCAGCGGATTGACGTGCTCGAGGGCCTCGAGCGCCTCCTGCAGGGCGAGCACGTCGGTCGGCAGCCCCTGCTCGGCGATGGATTCGGTGAGCGTGGCGGGGGCGGCACCGGCGCCACGCTTGTCGGCGCAGCGGCGGCGGGCGTCGTCGGCGAGGATCCAGCGCATGGCGCGCGCCGCGGCGGCGAAGAAGTGGCGGCGGTCGGTGAGGGCGAGCGACTCGCCGGTGGCCAGTCGCAGGTAGAGCTCGTGGACGAGGCCGGTCGCGCCGACGGTGCGCTCCGCGCCGTGCAGGCGGGCCGCGGCGAGGCGCCGGAGCTCGGGATAGAGCGCTTCGAAGACCTGCGACAGCCGCCCCGGCTCGCCGTCGCGGGCCTGCCTCAACAGCTCGGTGACCTCGGTGCCCATGCCGCACGCTCCCCGGCCGCGTCCGGCGGCCCGTGAGGAGCGTAGGCCGGCCGACCGGGCCTCGCACGGCCGTGCATCGGCCGGGTCGCCCGGTCAGGGCCGTCGAGCGGCCGGCAGCGACGCATCCGGCACGTTCGATGCGCGGCGGCGCAGCGTCGACCGCGCGCTCGGATCACTCGTAGCGCAGGGCCTCGATCGGGTCGAGCCCGGCCGCCTTCGACGCCGGCATCAGGCCGAACACCACGCCCACCAGGGCCGAGAAGCCGGCGGCGGTGAGCACCACCCACAACGGCACGCTCGCCGGCGGGAAGTCGGGGATCAGCGAGGCGATGCCCGCGCCCGCCGCATAGCCGAGGATGATCCCGATCACGCCGCCCAGCAGCGCCAGCAGCGCGGCCTCGAGCAGGAACTGGATCATGATGTCGCGGCGCGTGGCGCCCAGCGCCTTGAGGATGCCGATCTCGCGGGTGCGCTCGGTCACGCTCACCAGCATGATGTTCATGATGCCGATGCCGCCGACGAGCAGCGAGATGCCGACGATGCCGGCGACCACCGCGGTGATCGTGCCGGTGACCTTCTCGAACTGCTTCACGAACGAATCCGCGGCCTCGACGGTGAACGGCTGCTCGTCGCCCGCCTTGAGCTTGCGGCTCGCCCGCAGCGCGCGTTTCACGCGCTCGCGCACCGGCTCGACGTCCTCCATCCGGTCGACGGTGAACGAGGCCATGATCATCGGCTCGTTGGCGTAGCCGCTCATGCCGCGTGCCACATCGAACGGGATCGCCGCGTAGTTGTCCTGGCTGAAGCCGAAGATCTCGCCCTGCGGCTCCATCACGCCGACCACCTTGAACCACTCGCCGCCGAGCATGAAGTACTCGCCGATCGGGTCCTTGGGCATCTTGAGGTCGTCGCGCAGCTTCGCGCCGATCACGGCCACGCGGCGTCGGCTCACGTCGTCGGCCGGCACGATGAAGCGCCCGCTCTCGGGATAGCGCGCGCGCACCGCCTGGAACTCGGACGTGGTGCCGTAGACCTCCGGCAGCGTGGTGCGGCCCTTGTAGCTCGCGCGCGCGGCCTGCACCTGCAGGATCGGCGCCACCTGCCCGACGCCGGGAATGCGATGGCGCAGGATGTCGATGTCGCCGACGGTGATGTTGTTGAGCTTGCCGGTGCGCCAGTTGTCCTCGCTGTTCTCCGCGCGCAGGGTCAGCGTGCTGCCGCCGATGTCGGCGAACTGGCCCTTGATCGACTCGCTCATCCCCTGCACCAGCGACACCACCGCGATGACGGAGGCGGTGCCGATCAGAATGCCGAGCGTGGTGAGGAAGCTGCGCAGGCGGTGCGCCATCAGGCTGGCGAGCGCGGCGCGGAAGGCTTCGACGTAGGCCTGCATCAGTGCACCTCCGCCGTGCGTGCATCGCGCACGTCGCTGACGATGCGGCCGTCGGAGACGCGCAGCACCCGATGGCAATGCGCCGCGATGTCGGGCTCGTGGGTCACGATGATCACCGTCTGCCCCTGCGCGTGCAGTGCGTCGAACAGCGCCATGATGTCGCGCGAGGTCGCCGAGTCGAGGTTGCCCGTCGGCTCGTCGGCCAGCAGCAGCGAGGGCTCGCCGACCAGCGCACGAGCGACCGCCACGCGCTGGCGCTGGCCGCCCGAGAGCTGGTTGGGCCGGTGCGACAGGCGATCGCCGAGTCCGACCTTGCGCAGCGACTCGGTCGCGCGCTGCACGCGCTCGCGGTGCGGCATGCCGCGGTAGACCAGCGGCTGCATCACGTTCTGCAGCACGGTCTGCCGCGGCAGCAGGTGGAAGCTCTGGAAGACGAAGCCGATCTCGCGGTTGCGGATGCCGGCCAGCTGGTCGTCGTCCATCTGCGCGACGTCCTTGCCGTTGAGCAGGTAGCGGCCTTCGGTGGGCGTATCGAGGCAGCCGAGCAGGTTCATCAGCGTCGACTTGCCCGAGCCGGACGGCCCGGTGAGCGCCACGTACTCGTTGCGCCCGATCGACAGGTCCACGCCCGCCAGTGCCCGCACCGTCTCCTCGCCCATCGTGTAGGTCTTCACGATGCCGGAGAGCTCGATCACGGCGTGCCCGCTCCCTCGTCGAGCGCCTCTTCCGCCGATTCCTCGTCCTCGCCGGGCTCGTCCTTGCGCTGCTCGACGGCCTCGCCGTCCTTGAGGCGGCGCAGCGTCTTGGCGGGGCCGGTGATCACCTGGTCGCCGGCCTTGACCCCGCTCGCGATCGCCTGCCAGCGATCGTCCGACAGCCCGGTCTTCACCGCGACCTTCTTCGCCTTGCCGCCCTGCACCACCCAGACGTGCGTGGTCTCGGACTTCTCCTTGGTCTCGGTGACGACGGCCTCGACCGGCACCGCGAGCTGCTTGCCGCCGCCGCCGAGGTAGAGGTCGGCGCGCGCGCTCATCCCCGAGCGCAGCTTCATCTGCTTGGCATCGCCGATCCGCACCGTCACCTTGTACGAGCGCGCCTGGTTCTCGACCGTCGGCGCGAGCGCGATCTTCTCCACCGCGCCGCGCAGCGCGGTCTGCGGATAGGCCGCCGGGTAGACGTCGACCTGCTGGCCGATCTCGACCTTGGCGATGTCGGCCTCGTCGACCTTGAGCTCGGCGAGCAGCGCCGAGGTGTCGGCGATCTTCATGAGCTTGGCCCCGGCGAGCGCATTGGTGGACGGGATCGCGGTCTCGCCGACCTTGATCGGCAGCTCGACGATGCGCCCGGCGATCGGCGCGCGGATCTCGGTCTTGGCGAGCTGCTCGAAGGCCTCGCCGAGCACCGCCTGCGAGCGGCGCAGGGATTCGGTCTGGCTGGCGAGCTCGGCGCGCGCGGTCTCCAGCGCGAGGCGGTCCTCCTCCAGCCGATTGCGGTCGATCAGCTGCTGCGCGGCGAGCGCCTGCGAGCGGCGGTACTGTGCCTCGCGCAGGCGTAGCTCCGCGCGTAGGCGGTCGATGCCGATGGCGCTCTGGCGGCGCCCCGCGGTCTCGCGGTCCACCGCATTACGGTAACTCTCCGGATCGAGCGTGAGCAGCAGCTGCCCCTGCTCGACCACGTCGCCTTCCTCGACGAGGACGCGCTCGACCTTGGCGACGACCTCGGACGTGAGATTGACCTCGGTGCCGTAGGCGAGCGAGCCCGAGGCGAGGATGGTCGGGCGCACGGCCTGTGCACCGACGGTGGCGATCTCGACCGCGGTGGCGTCGTCGCCCCGCAGTCCGCGAACCGCGAACGGCACCACCAGCACGGCGACGACGAGCCCGCCGGCCAGCCACTTCTTCTTCCGGGCGTCCATCAGGCGACCGCCGCCATGATGCCGAACACCACGACCGTCGGGATCAGCGCGACCACGGCGGCCTGCAGCCAGGAGCTGCGCGTCCACAGTTTCCAGCCGAGCGCGAACAGGAACAGGCTCCAGAAGCTGAGCAGGTTGAAGCTCTGCGCGACGCGGTTCCAGCGGTGGTCGTTCGGCAGGTCCACCAGCAGCGGATCCACGTTGGTCAGCATCAGCGATTCGAAGGACGTCTGCGGCGACATCGTGAGCGCGCCGACGATCGCGACCAGCAGGCCGAGCAGCAGCGGCATGCTCGACCACGACGACAGGCTGAGCCCGTGCTTGAAGGTCAGCACGCGGCCCGTCACCTTGGCCGCGATCCAGACGTAGAGGGCAGTGAGCGCCATCATCACGGCCACGCCGATGACGCCGGTCACCGCACCGATCACCCCCATCGTGCGCGCCTCCGGCATCGCCGAGCGCATCTGGGCTTCCTCGGTCGCGCTGAGCTCGCGGCCCATCGCGTCGATCATGTGGTCCGCGTACCAGCCCGGGTCGACACGCATGAAGTAGGCGAGCGTGGCGACCAGGGTCAGCAGTGCGAGCAGCGCGATCGGGACGAGGAACGTCGGACGCTCCCGTTCCGCGGTGAAGACGCTGGAAGGCTGCAGGAAGATGTCGAGGAGCTTGGGCATGGTCGTCGTCCGTAACGGAGATGCCGCAGTGTCCTTGATGTTAAGAACGCGTGCATAGGCCGGTCGTCACCGTGACCGGCGACGCGGTGCCTTCAGGGAACGGAGCGGCTAGCGCGTACCGGTGCCGATGAGGGCCGGTGCGTACCCGGGATGCGCATCGATGTCGTTGTGCCCCGCGCCCGCGAGCACGACCAGGCGGGCGCGGCCCGGTGCGAACGCGCGGGCGAGCGCCCGGGCGTGCTCGGCCGGCACGATGGCGTCATCGGCGGCCGCGACGAGGGTCGTCGGCACGTGGATGGACGCGGCATGGGCAGCCGAGTCGTAGCGGTCGCGCAGCAGCAGGTCGACGGGCAGCCACGGATAGTGCCGTCGCGCGACCGCTGCGAGGCTGTCGAAGGGCGTGACGAGCACCAGCCGCGCAGGCGGGTGCCGGCGTGCGACCTGCACGGCGACGCCGCTGCCGAGGCTGCGGCCGATGAGCACCACCTCGGGGTGCCGTGCGGCGATGTCGGCGACCAGCGCCGACCCGTCGTCGACGAGCGCGCGCTCCGTCGGCATGCCCCCGCTTCCGCCGTAGCCGCGGTAATGCGGGGCATAGAGCGCCGCACCGGGGAAGGCGTCGCGCAGGCCCGCCACCGCACGCGACACGTCCTCGGCGTTGCCGCCGAAGTAGACGACGGCCCGCGCTCCGTCGGCCGGGTGTACGGAGACGCGAAGCCGGACGCCGTCACGCACGAACGTCGTCACCGGCACGGCGTCGTCGCGGTCGGCGACCGGGAAGTAGATGAAGGCGCGCTGCCCGAGGAAGAACGCGCCGCAGACGAGGCCGTAGAGCAGCGCCGCGAGTCCCGCGAGGACGAGCAGCGTCTTCATCCGGTCAGCTTCGCAGGCCCACGCCGCGGCGCAGCAGCCACAGGCCGAGCGCCCCGAGCGCGGCGACGAAGGCGAACATCAGGCCATAGGCCACGGTGAGCGGCACGTCGCTCGTGCCGAGCAGGCCGTAGCGGAAGGCATTGACCATGTAGAAGATCGGGTTGAGGTGCGTCGCGGCCTCCGCCCAGCCCGGCAGCAGCTTGACCGAATAGAAGACGCCGCCGAGGTACGTGAGCGGGGTCAGGATGAAGGTCGGCACGATCGCGATGTCGTCGAACTTCTTCGCGTAGACCGCGTTGACGAAGCCGGCGAGGGCGAAGATCGTCGCGCCCAGCAGCACGGTGGTGAACGTCACGATCGGATGCGGCACGCGCACGTCGGTGAAGAACAGAGCGATCAGGAGCACGATCGCGCCGACCATCAGCCCGCGCAGGACCGCGCCGGCCACGTAGCCGAGCAGGATCACCCAGTTCGGCATCGGGCTCACCAGCAGCTCCTCCACGTGCCGGCCGAACTTGGCGCCGAAGAAGCTCGAGGAGATGTTGCCGTAGCTGTTCTGGATCACGGCCATCATCACCAGGCCCGGCACGATGAAGTCCATGTAGCGGATGCCGTCCATCTCGCCTACGCGCGAGCCGATCAGGCCGCCGAAGATGAGGAAGTACAGCGTCATCGTGATCGCCGGCGGCACCAGGGTCTGGCCCCAGATGCGCAGGATGCGGTGGACCTCGCGTCGCACGATGGTGCCGAGCGCGACGAGGTGGTGCGAGGAGGTCGTCGGGGTGGTCATCGGGCTGCTCATACCGCGGCCGTCCCCGCGTTCTCGCCGGTCAGGCGCACGAAGAGCTCCTCCAGCCGGTTGGACTTGGTGCGCATCGAGCGCACGCGGATGTTCGCAGCGCCCAGCGCGGCGAAAACGCGATTGAGGTCCATCGCGCGCGGCATCTCGATGTCGAGCGTGTGGTCGTCGGTGGCGGCGATCGTCATGCCCTCGATGTGCGGCAGCTGCGCGGGTAGGACGCCGTCGATGTCGAAGACGAAGCCCTCCACGTCCAGCTTGGCGAGCAGCGCCTTCATGGAGCCCTGCTCGACGATGCGGCCCCGGTCGATGATCGCGACGTTCCGGCAGAGGCTCTCGGCCTCCTCCAGGTAATGCGTGGTGAGGATGATCGTGGTGCCGCTCGCGTTGATCTCCTTGAGCGTCTTCCACATGCCGCGGCGGATCTCGATGTCGACGCCCGCGGTGGGCTCGTCGAGGATCAGCAGGCGCGGGCGGGTCATCATCGCGCGGGCGATCATCAGCCGCCGCTTCATGCCGCCCGACAGCGTGCGGCTCATGACGTTGGCCTTTTCCCACAACTGCGAGCGGCGCAGCTCGACCTCCGCGCGCTGCAGCGCCTCGGCACGCGGCACCCCGTAGAACCCGGCGTAGTTCACCAGGATGTCCACGGGCTTCTCGAACATGTTGAAGTTGATCTCCTGCGGCACCAGCCCGATCTGCCGCATGGCGCTCGCGCGGTCCGCCTGCAGGTCGATGCCGTGCACGGAGACGTGGCCGGCGGTGAGGTTCACCAGCGAGCTCACGATGCCGATCAGCGTGGATTTGCCGGCACCGTTGGGGCCGAGGAGGGCGAAGAAGTCGCCGGGCATCACGTCGAGCGAGACGCCCTTGAGCGCCTCGATGCGTCCGTCGTAGGTCTTTCGCAGGTCTCGGACGGACAGGGCCGGAACGCCGGCGCCAGTCGCAGCGGGAGAGGTCATGAGGAAGTGCCGCAGGCTCGGGCGTCGATCCCGGTAGTATAGGCAGCCTCGCGCGCGCGCCCGCGCCATGCAGCGTTCCAGCGGCCGGCGGCCCGTGATCGCGCGCCGTCACTTGGAACCCCCGCGTTGGCCATCGTCCAGTTTCCCCTCAAGCTCGTCTCGCGCCGCATGCTGGCACCCAGCGTCGGCCACTACGCCTTCGTGCGCGAGGACGGGCAGCCGCTCGACTTCATCCCCGGCCAGTTCATCCAGGTGCACTTCGCCTACGCCGATGGCACCGCGACCAAGCGCAGCTATTCGCTGGCGACGATCCACGACCACGCGATCGGTCCGGGCGAGGCGGTGGAGATCGCGGTGAGCTACGTGCCCGGCGGCGCGGCGACCGCATTGTTCGAAGGCCTCGACATCGGCGGGACGATCAGCGCGAGCGGCCCCTACGGGCGCTTCTGCCTGATGCCGCAGGACGCCAACCGCCGCTACCTGCTCATCGCCACCGGCACGGGCGTGACCCCGTACCGCTCGATGCTGCCGGAGCTGGAGAAGCAGATCGAATCGCGCGGAATCGAGGTGGTGCTGCTGTTCGGCGCGCGCACGCCGGCCGAACTGCTCTACGGCGACGAGTTCCGCGCCTTCGCCGAGAAGCACCCGTCGAGCTTCCGCTTCGTGCCGTGCTTCTCGCGCGAGCTGCCCGAGACCGGCTCGCCGCAGGCGCATGCCGACGTGCGCCACGGCTACGTGCAGCAGTTCCTCGATGAGTTCGGGCCGAGCGCCGAAGGCGACATCGCCTATCTGTGCGGCAATCCGAACATGGTCGATGCCTGCTTCGAGGCGCTGAAAGGGCACGGGCTGGCGCCGGGGCAGATCCGACGCGAGAAGTACGTCAGCAGCAAGTAGGGCAGCGCACGGCGATCGGCGCTCCGGCCCGTCCGCTCGTCGGACGGCCGCTCCCACCAGGGTCCGGACATGTAAAGCGTGCTTGACACGCCGTGCGCGTGCTCCCTATCGTGGTGTCAAGCATGTTTGACACCCCCGCCATGAACCAACGGTCCGAGCTCGTCGCCATCGCCGCCATGCTGGCCTTCGCCGGCTCCGTGGCGCTCCGCGAGATGGACGCCCTGCCGCCCCCGGTCGCCTCCGTGCTCGGCTGGCTGGGGCTCGTCCTCGCCATCGTCTCGCTCGTGATGTGGCATCGCGAGCAGGGTGCCTCGGCGGCGACGCGCGCCATCAGCCGCCGCTACATGCGCGAGTTCTATCCCTCGTTCGCCGCCTACGTCGTGGCGGTGGCGGCGTCGGTGGCGCTGCTGGAGCGCATCGGGCCCCCGTGGCAGCGCGCCCTGGTGGCGCTGCTGCCGGTGGTGCCGATCGGCTACTTCGTGCGCGCCACCGCACGCTACACCCGCGCGCTCGACGAGCTGCAGCGGCGCATCGAGCTCGAGGCCATCGCGCTCGGCAGCGTCGTCCTCGTCTTCGCCTACCTGACCGCTGGGCTGCTGCAGTCGGCAGGGGTGGTGCAGATCGGCGCCACCCACGCCCTGCTCGCGGCGTTCCCAGCGCTCGCGCTGGCCTACGGCATCGCCAAGCGCGTGGTCGCGCACCACTACGGCGCCTGACGTGGAGAGCCGCGTGCGCGAACTGCGCGAATCGCACGGTTGGTCGCAGGGCGAGCTCGCCGACCGGCTGGCGGTCTCGCGGCAGACGGTCAACGCGATCGAGACCGGCAAGTACGACCCCAGCCTGCCGCTGGCCTTCCGCATCGCGCGCCTGTTCGGCGAACCCCTCGAAACGATCTTCTTCCCGGAGGACTGATGGACCGCTCACCCCTTCCCGATGCGACACCGTGGCGCCGCGGACCGGCGGCACGCCGCGCCAGCGCCGCCACGCTGCTCGCGCTCGCGCTCGCGCTCGCCGGCTGCGATGCGCCGCGCACGCCGTCACCCGCGCCCGAGGGCGATTCGGCCGTGCGGCGCCTCGGCGGCATCGACTTCGAACCCTGCGCGCTCACCGGCGCGCTCGGTGGCAAGACCGTCGACGCACGCTGCGGACGCCTGGAGGTGGCGGAGAACCCCGCCGTGCCGAACGGCCGCACGATCGACCTGCACGTGGCCTGGCTGCCCGCGGGCGATCGGGGCGAACCGGCGGCGGATCCGGTGTTCTTCCTCGCCGGTGGCCCCGGGCAGGCGGCGAGCGACCATGCCGGCACCGTGTCCACCGCCCTGCGCGAGGTGCTGAAGCAGCGCCACGTCTTCCTCGTCGACCAGCGCGGCACCGGCAAGTCCGCCGCGCTGGCCTGTCCGGAGGCGGTCGAGGCACGCTTCAAGGCGTCGACCGACCCGAACGACATCGTCGAGTACGCCCGCCTGTGCGCCGAAGGCCTGAAGGCCGACGCGCGCTTCTATACGACCTCACACGCCGTGGCCGACCTCGAGGCGGTGCGCCGCGCGCTCGGCGTGCAGCAGGTGAACCTCGTCGGCGTGTCCTACGGCACGCGCGTCGCGCAGCAGTACGCCGCGGCGCACCCGGCCGCGACGCGCACGCTCGTGCTCGACGGCGTGGTCCCGAACGACCTCGTCGCCGGCGGTGAGTTCGCGCGCATGTTCGAGCGCTCGCTGACGATGCGCTCGAAGGCCTGCAGCGCGGACCCGGCCTGCGCGAAGCGGTATCCGATGGACCTGCGCTCGCAGGTCGCGGCGCTCCGGCAGAAGCTCGACGCCGCGCCGGTCGAGGTCGAGTACCGCGACCCGGCGACGAACGCCGCCAAGCGCGACACGCTCACCGGCGACACCGTAAGCGGGCTCGCCTTCCTGTTCTCGTACATGCCGCAGGCCGCGTCGCTGCTGCCGGTGGTGGTCGATGAGGCCTCGCAGGGCCGCTACGGCCCGCTGATGGCGCTCGCCTCGCTGGGCGGATCGTCGACGCAGGGCTCGATGAACCGCCCCATGCAGTGGTCGGTGATCTGCGCCGAGGACGCGCCACGCTACGTCGCCGATCCGGCCGATGCGCAGACGGTGCTCGGCGCCGACATGTCGCGCCTGTTCTTCTCGGCCTGCACGCACTGGCCGCGCGGCGCGCGGCCCGCCGGCTTCGAGAAGCCGCTGGCGACGAAGGTGCCGGCGCTGCTGATGTCGGGCGAGCTCGATCCCGTCACGCCGCCCGAGTACGGCGCGCGCGTGGCCAAGGCACTGCCGAACGCGCGTCATCTCGAGCTCGCAGGCCAGGGCCACAACGTCTTCGCCACCGGCTGCATGCCCAAGCTCGTCGGCCAGTTCATCGAGCGCGCGGATGCGAAGTCGCTCGATGCCAAGTGCCTCGACAGCATCGGCCCGGTGCCGCCCTTCACCAGCTTCAACGGATGGGAGCCCTGATCCGTGATCACCGCACGCGAACTCCATAAGGCCTTCAAGACCAAGACCGGCACCGTGCAGGCGGTCGGCGGCGTCGACTTCGAGGCCTTCGACGGCCAGATCACCGGCCTGCTCGGCCCCAACGGCGCGGGCAAGACCACCACGCTGCGCATGCTGTACACGCTGATGAGGCCCGATCGCGGCCAGGTGCTCGTCGACGGCGTCGACGCCTCGCGCGAGCCGGAGAAGGTGCGCCGCGCGCTCGGCGTGCTTCCGGATGCGCGGGGCGTCTACAAGCGCCTCACCGCGCGCGAGAACATCGCCTACTTCGGCGAGCTGCACGGCATGTCGGCCGCACAGATCGAGGCGCGCACGAAGGTGCTCGCCGCCGCGCTGCAGATGGAGGACATCCTCGATCGGCAGACCGAGGGCTTCTCGCAGGGCCAGCGCACCAAGACCGCGATCGCCCGCGCGCTCGTGCACGACCCGAGGAACGTGATCCTCGACGAGCCCACCAACGGCCTCGACGTCATGACCACGCGCGCGATGCGCGCCTTCCTGCAGCAGCTGAAGGCGGAGGGTCGCTGCGTGATCTTCTCCAGCCACATCATGCAGGAGGTCGCGGCGCTGTGTGACCGCATCGTCATCATCGCCAAGGGCCAGGTGGTCGCCGCGGGCACCGCGGACGAGCTGCGCGCGCGCTTCGGCGAAGCCAACCTGGAAGACGCCTTCGTCAAGGCGATCGGCTCGGAAGAGGGACTGCACGCATGAAGACGGGAATCCTCGCCACCGTGTGGTCGGTGATGAAGAAGGAACTGCGCGACGTCGGCCGCGACCGACGCACGCTCGCGCTCGCGCTGCTGCTCGGTCCGCTGCTGTACCCGGTGCTGATGATCGGCGTGGGCTCGATGGCCGAGAAGCGCGCCAAGACCGAGCTCGACCGCGTGCTCGAGATCCCGGTCGCGGGCATGGAGCGCGCGCCCAACCTCGTGGCGTACCTGGCCACGCAGGGCATCAAGGCGAAGAAGGCGCCGGCGGATCTGGATGCCGTCGTGGCCCGGCAGGACGAGGACGTCGGCCTGCGCATCGACGAGACGTTCGCCGAGGACTGGCGTGCCGGACGCCCGGCGGTCGTCGAGATCGTCGCCGACAGCACGCGGCGCAATGCCGAGATCCCGGTCGCGCGGGTGCGCGGCGCGCTCGACGGCTACGCCCAGCAGATGGCGGCACTGCGCCTGCTCGCGCGCGGCGTCGATCCGTCGATCACGCGGGCGCTCGCCGTCGGCGATCGCGACGTGGCCACGGAGGACGCCAAGCGCGGCCAGCTGCTCGCCGCGCTCCTGCCCTACCTGCTGATCCTCAGCTCGTTCCTGGGCGGCGCCTACCTGATCCTGGACGCCACCGCCGGCGAGCGCGAGCGGCAGTCGCTCGAGCCGCTGCTCGCCACGCCGGCCGCCCGCGGCGCGATCGTGTCGGGCAAGATCGCCGCGGCCTGCGCGCTCGGCCTGCTGTCACTGCTGCTCACGCTGCTGGCCTTCAAGCTCAGCGCGCAGCTCTCGCCCGCGGCGCGCCTGCTCGACGTGAGCGCGCCGGCGATCGCGAAGATGCTGTTCGTGCTGCTGCCGATGGTGCTGATCGGCACCTCGCTGCTCACGTTCCTCGCGGCGAGCGCCAAGAGCATGAAGGAGGCGCAGAGCCACATGACGTGGCTGATGCTGCTGCCGATGATCCCGACCATCATGCTGATGGTGAATCCGATCAAGTCGCAGCCCTGGCAGTTCGCGGTGCCGTTCCTGGCCCAGAACCAGCTGCTGATGAAGATCGTGCGCGCCGAGTGGATCGGCCCGCAGACGTGGGGCATCTACCTCGGTGCGAGCTTCGGGCTGGCGGCACTGCTCTGGTTCGCCGCGGTACGTCGCTACCATCAGGAGCGGCTGGCGATCGCCGGCTGAAACCTCCCGTGCACGCGACGGCCACCTGGCCGTCGCGGCGGTGAACGGAAAGGCCGGCGCTGCCGGCCTTTTTCACGTGGCGAGGAAGCCGGCGGGCCGAGCATGGCGGCAGGTCTCCGGAGAGCTCCGCCATGCGCAACATCCTCACCACGCTCAAGGCCGAACACGACGAACTGCGGTCGCTGTTCGAACAGGTCAACGCCACGACGGACCGCGCGGAGAAGACGCGCACCGAGCTGCTGGCGCGCATCGAGGAGGCGCTGGTGCCGCATGCGAAGTGGGAGGAGACCGTCTTCTACCCCGCCTTCGCCGAGCGCGCGAACCACGACCAGCTGCTGCTCTACACCTCGGCGATGCAGGAGCATCGCGCCGTCGAGCAGAGCGTGCTGCCGGACCTCAAGGCCTGCGCCCCCAACAGCCGCGAGTTCGCGGGCAGCGCGAAGGTGATGGGCGAGCAGATCGACCACCACGCCACCGAGGAGGAGCGCGAAATGTTCGCGATCGCGCGCGAGCTGTTCTCCGCCGAGGAACTGGCCGAACTCGACGAGCAGTACGAGCAGTGGAAGGCGTCGGGGATGGGCGAAGGCGTGACGCTGCATGCCAAGATCAAGACGGGCGTCGCGTCGATCTTCCGGATGCCCGGCACGCCCGGCTGAAGCGCCGCCACGGTAAAAAAAAGCCCGGCCGGAGCCGGGCTTTTTCGTTGCGGGCGGCCTGATCAGCCGCCGGAATTGAACGCGATGGTGCGGCGCGTGGTGACGGGCGCATCCACCGGCTGGAAGCGCCAGCGCTTGACCGCATTGACCGCCGCGCGATCGAAGACGCGCGAGCTCGACCGCACGACACGGGCGGCGCTGACGGAGCCGTCGGGGGCGACGGTGAACTCCACCTGCACCTCGCCCGACTGCGCGGCCCGCAGGGCTTCCGGCGGGAACGCGGGATTCGGCGTGGACAGCGCGCGCAGTTCGCTCGAAGCCGCGGGGGCCGCCGGACGGGCCGGCGCTGCGGCGGTCTGGGCCGCCTGCTGCTGCGCGGCCTGGCGTTCCGCCGCCTGACGCTCGGCGGCCTGGCGCTCGGCGGCTTGTCGCTCTGCCGCCTGGCGCTCGGCGGCCTGACGCTCCGCGTTCTGCCGGTCCTGCGTCTGGCGCTCGGCGAGCTGGCGTGCCGCCTCCTGCTGCTGCTTCTGCTGGTCGGCGAGGCGCTGCTTCTCGAGCTCGGCCTGCTTCTTGGCCTCCTCCTCGGCGCTGAGCTGCTGCTGCACGGCGCGCTGCGAGGCCGCCTGCTGCTGGGCGACGATCGAGCTCTTCAGGCGCGAGAGCGACGGATGCTGCGCGTCGGCCTTCTCGATCAGGGCCGAGAGGCGCTGCGCCTCGGCGAAGTCGTCGCGGGCGACGCTCTGCTCGGTCGCGATCACCGTCATCGGCAGCAGGTCGACCAGCGCGCTGGACACCGCGGCGTCGCCCGGCACCTTGTCGCGCAGCGCGAGGTAGTACTCCATCGCGTTGTCACCGGCCGGCGCGTACAGGCGGTTCTCGTTGTAGGCCTTGCTCGCCGCCTCGCGCAGCTGGTCCGGCGTCATCGCCGACACCTTGCTGGAGATCACCGTCGCCGCGGTCGCGGCGGGTTTGGCGGCGTCGGCCTGCGGGCCGGCCGCGGTGGTGGCCTGGTCGTCGCCGCCCCCGCAGGCGGCCAACCCCAGGCCGAGCGCGAGGACGAGACCCAGACGCGTGGCGCGCACGGCGCCTGCGTTCTTCACGTAATTCATCGAAAGACACTCCCCCAGGAGTGCGCGTCGGGCGCGCACGGGCCCTAAATCGCTCGCGCCATGGGCTTTGTCAAGCGCCGACGCCTCGTTTTTGCACGTGAAGACGATCGGCGCGCCGCGACGTTGACGTCCGTCGCACGGGCTTCGCCGCTGCGCGTCGGTAAGCGACGTGGCGCGGCAGCGGCCCGTCCGGCCCTCCGCCACCGCGGCGGGCACCGCACGCTACTTGCCGATGCAGAAGCTCGCGAAGATATGGCCGAGCAGGTCGTCGGGGCGGACGCGCCCGGTGATCTCGCCGAGCGCGTCGTGTGCCCGGCGCAGGGCGTCCGCGGCGAGGTCGAGGAACTCGTGCGCGAGCTGGACGCGCGCGTCGCCGAGCGCGTCGGCGGCGGCCCGCAGGGCCTGGACATGGCGGAGGCGCGCGGTGAACGCGCCGCCGGCACCGCCGTGCCCGCGCAGCGCCGCACGCAGTGCATCGAGCCCCTCGCCGGTCCGCGCCGACACCGCGATCCAGTCGTCATCGACGGCGCCGCCGTCGCGCAGGTCGGACTTCGACGCGATCCAGAGCACGCGGGGCACCGCCCCCACGTCCGGTGCGAGGGCCGCCCGCGCCTGGCGGAGGTCGCGCGCATCGGCGACCGCGAGCGCGAGGTCGGCGCGCTGCAACTCGGCACGGGCGCGGCGCATGCCCTCGCGCTCGACGGCGTCGGCGCTGTCGCGCAGGCCCGCGGTGTCGACCAGCGTGATCTCGACGCCGTCCACGCGGACCACCTCGTGGAGCACGTCGCGCGTGGTGCCGGCGACGTCGGCGACGATCGCGCGGTCGACCCCGGCGAGCGCGTTGAGCAGCGAACTCTTGCCGGCATTGGGCGCGCCGACGATGACCGCATGCAGGCCGTCGCGCAGGCGTCGGCCCTGCTCCGCCTGCGCGAGGAGTGCGGCGAGCGCGTCGGCGATGCCGTCCAGCCGGCGGCGCAGGTCGTCGCCGCCGAGGGTGTCGAGCGGCTCGTCGGCGAAGTCGATCGCCGCCTCGCAGTGCACGCGCGCGTGCAGCAGGTCGGCGGCGATGGCCTCGACGCGGCGCGAGAATTCGCCGTCGAGCGCCCGTCGCGCCGCGCGCGCCGCGCGCACGTCCGCGGCGGCGATCAGGTCGGCGACGGCCTCGGCCTGCGCGAGGTCCAGCCGTCCTTCGAGGAAGGCCCGCTCGCTGAACTCGCCGGGCCGCGCCAGGCGCGCGCCGAGCGCGCACGCCGCGTCGAGCAGTTGCGCGAGCACCGCCGGGCTGCCGTGCGCCTGCAGTTCGACGACGTCCTCCCCGGTATAGCTCGCCGGTGCGGCGAACCACAGCACGATGCCGTCGTCGATCACCTCGCCGTGCGGGTCGACGAAGCGCGCATGGTGCGCGTGCCGGGCGCGCAGGCGCCGCCGCGCGATGCGCTCGCCGATGGCGAGTGCTCCGGGGCCCGACAGGCGCACGATGCCGACGCCGCCATGGCCGGCGGCGGTCGCGATCGCGGCGATGGTCTCGCGGGCGTGCATCGGTGCAGTGTCCTCCAACGAAAAGCCCGCCGGGTGGCGGGCTCGTCGTGGTCAGGCCGCCTTGGCCTTGGGATCGCCGTACTTGCGCAGGAAGTAGACCTGCTGCGCGAGCGAGAGCAGGCCGTTGGTGACCCAGTACAGCACCAGGCCGGCCGGGAAGAAGGCGAACATCACGCCGAACACGATCGGCATGAACATCATCATCTTCTGCTGCATCGGGTCGACGCCCGTCATCGGCGAGAGCTTCTGCGTGGTGTACATCACCGCGAGGTTGATGGCCGGCAGCACGAAGTAGGGATCGCGCGCGGTGAGGTCGGTGATCCAGCCGATCCACGGCGCGTGGCGCAGCTCGACCGACTCGCTCAGCATCCAGTACAGCGCGAGGAAGATCGGCATCTGCACGAGGATCGGCAGGCAGCCGCCGAGCGGATTGACCTTCTCCTTGCGGAACAGCTCCATCTGCGCCATGCCGAAGGCCTGGCGGTCCTCGCCGTAGCGCTCCTTGAGTTCGGCGAGCTTGGGCTGCAGGCGGCGCATCTTCGCCATCGAACGGTACTGCGCGTTCGCCAGCGGCAGCAGTGCGATCTTGATCAGCACCACCAGCCCGACGATCGCCCAGCCCCAGTTGCCGGTCAGGCCGTGCAGCCAGCTGAGCACCGCGTAGAGCCAGCCGGCGAGCGTGGCGAACACCGAGATGCCGCTGTAGTCGATCGCCCGCTCCAGCCCGGGCACGTTCTGGGCCTGGATCTGCGAGACGAGCTTGGGACCGATCCACAGGCGCGCGGTGGTCTCGCCGCGCTGGCCGGGGGCCACGGACAGGCCCGGACCCACCTCGCGGATGATCGAGGCCTGCCCGCCGGGAATCGGCGCCATCGCGGTCTGGATGGTCGTCGCGTCGGTCGCCTGCGGGATCCAGGCCGCGAAGAAGTGGTGCTGCAGCATCGCGACCCAGCCGCCGGTGACGGCCTGCGAGAGCGCCGGCTCGTCGGCGTAATCCTCGTAGTCGCGGCGCTCGTAGTCGCTGCCGGTGAACCAGGCCGCGCCCTGGAAGCTGTAGGACTCGGCGCTCATCGGCCCGGCGTTGGCGGGCGCACGCGGCACGCGGCCGAGCTGGCGGTAGACGTGGCCCTGCCAGGGCGCGCTGCCGGCATTGGCCACCTCGTCGCGCACCTGCACGGTGTACTGGCCGCGGGCGAAGGTGTAGGTGCGGCGGATCGTCACACCGTTCGGTCCCTGCCAGACGAACGGCACGTCGACACGGGGGGCGCCGTCGGCCAGCGCGTACGTGCGCTCGGTGCCGGCGGGGACGAAGCCCGACTGGTGCGTCGGCGCCGGATGGGTCGCGCTGATCCAGCCGCTCTGCGCGACGAAATAGCGCGCGGCGTCGGCGTCGAGCAGGCGCACGGGGCCGCGCTCCGCTCCGGCGCCCGGATAGGCGAGCAGGTCCGCCTGGCGCACTTCGCCGCCGTCGAGCACCACGCGCATGACATCGGTCTGCACCGTGACCACGCCGGGCGTCGCCGCCGGTGTGCCGGAGGCCGGTGCAGCGAGCGGTGCGGCCGGCACGGTGCCCGTCGCCGGGGTCGCCGGCACAGCGCCCGCGCCCGGCACCGCGCGGGTCGCGGCCGGTGTCGCGGCGGCCGGCGCGGCCCGCTCCTTGCCCCACTCCATCCACAGCAGGGTCGCCACCATCAGCCAGGCGAAGAGGAGGAAGACGCGGGTCTGGTTCATCGGCAGGCAGGCTCGGCCGGCGGCGCCTTCGGCGCGTCGGCGGGTGGGGTCGGGGAAGCGGGCGCTAGTGTGCCGGCGTGCGCAGGTGCGGGCAATGCGCGGGCCTTGCGCAGCAGCTGATGGAAGGCATCGACGAGCGCGGTGCGATCAGCCGCGGCGGCCGCGGGGCGCGCGACGACGACGTAGTCGCCGGGCGCGAGCTCGGCGCGGACGTGGCGGAACGCCTCGCGGAGGATGCGCTTGATCCGCACGCGGCCGACGGCGCGCTTGTCGACCTTGCGCGAGACCGCCAGACCCAGGCGCGTGCCGGGCTCGGCGTCGGTACGGTGCCAGTGCAGGGCGAGGATCGGCAGGCCGGCACGGCGGCCGTCCTTGAACACGCGATCGAAGTCGCACCGCGCACGGACCCGCGCATCGCGCGGGAAGCGGTGGGACGTCATGGCGGAGGTGTCACGGGCGTCCGCGGCGTCGCCTGCGGACGCGCCCGCACCGGCCGGCGCGGGCGCAGCGTCGCGGGGCGCGACGTCAGGCAGCGAGGCGCTTGCGGCCCTTGGCGCGGCGACGGGCCAGCACCTTGCGGCCGTCGGCCGTCTTCATGCGGGCACGGAAGCCGTGGTCGCGCTTGCGCTTGAGGTTGCTGGGCTGGTAGGTGCGCTTGGTGGCCATGGCGGCGGCTCGATACGGAACGGACGTAGTGAACCGGCGAGTCTAGCGGGACCCCGGCGGCACGGTCAAGCCGGCGTGACGACGCGCACTGGCGCACCGTCGGCCGCCCGCGGGAAAACGCCTGCCTGACCCTGTGGATAAATGGTAGGCTGCACGACCCCCGCTCGCCACGCGCGGCCCGTCCCGGCGCCGCGACGGTGCGGTGTTCCCGCCTGTCTCCGCCCTGCCTGCTGGACCCTGCCTTGAGCCTGACCCCGGACGCCTGGCCGCGCTGCCTCGAACGCCTCGAAACCGAGTTCCCGAGCGAGGACGTGCACACGTGGCTGCGGCCGCTGCAGGCGGCGGAGGTCGGAGGGCGCACGGTGCTCTATGCGCCGAATGCCTTCGTGGTCGACCAGGTGCGCGAGCGTTACCTGCCCCGCATCCGCGAGCTGCTGGACTACTTCGCCGGCACCGATGACGTGGTGCTCGAGGTCGGCTCGCTGCCGCGGGCGCGGGCGGAGCCCGCGCGGGAGCCGGTCGCGGCCACGCGTGCGCCGCTGCCGGCGACGCCGGCCCCGATGCCCTTCGGCGGGACGCTCGACAGCCACTACACGTTCGACAACTTCGTCGAGGGCCGCTCGAACCAGCTCGGCCGCGCCGCCGCGATGCAGGCCGCGCTCAAGCCCGGGGACCGAGCCCACAACCCCCTCCTGCTCTACGGGGGCACGGGCCTCGGCAAGACCCACCTCATGTTCGCGGCCGGCAACCTCATGAGGACGAACATCCCGGGCTACCGGGTGCTGTACCTGCGCTCGGAGCAGTTCTTCAGCGCGATGATGAAGTCGCTGCAGGACAAGACGATGGACGCCTTCAAGCGGCAGTTCCAGCAGGTCGACGCGCTGCTGATCGACGACATCCAGTTCTTCGCCGGCAAGGACCGCACGCAGGAGGAGTTCTTCCACACCTTCAACCAGCTGTTCGACGGGCGACAGCAGATCATCCTGACCTGCGACCGCTACCCGCGCGAGGTCGAGGGCCTGGAGCCGCGCCTGAAGTCGCGCCTGGCCTGGGGCCTGTCGGTGGCGATCGAGCCGCCGGACTTCGAGACGCGGGCCCAGATCGTGCTGTCCAAGGCCCGCGAGCGCGGCGCGCAGATCCCGGAGGACGTGGCCTTCCTGCTCGCCAAGAAGATGCGCAGCAACGTGCGCGACCTCGAGGGCGCGCTCAACACGCTCTCCGCGCGCGCCAACTTCACCGGCCGCGCGATCACCACCGAGTTCGCCCAGGAGACGCTGCGCGACCTGCTGCGCGCCCAGCAGCAGGCCATCGGCATCCCCAACATCCAGAAGACGGTCGCGGACTACTACGGCCTGCAGATGAAGGATCTGCTCTCCAAGCGCCGCACGCGCTCGCTGGCGCGGCCCCGGCAGGTCGCCATGGCCCTGGCCAAGGAGCTCACGGAGCACTCCCTGCCGGAGATCGGCGATGCCTTCGCCGGCCGCGACCACACCACGGTTCTGCACGCCTGCCGCCAGATCCGCACGCTCATGGAGACCGACGGCAAGCTGCGGGAGGACTGGGACAAGCTCATCCGCAAGCTGAGCGAGTAATGTTGTGCACGGCGGCGGTAGCGCCTGCGCACAAGCTGTGGACAATTCGGGCTCGGCGATCGGCACCGACAGTTGTCCACAGGTTGACCCAAGCCCTCGGGGGAGTTTCCAACAGGGTCGGGGTGTCACAAAAACAACGAGAAATCAAAGGCTTGGATGGGTTACCCAGTGTTTCGGCGCCCTCCACCGCCACTAAGCTTTTGATTTAATCCACTCCTTAGAAACGGTACGGGGATCGGGGTCCAGATGCGCTTTTCCCTTCAACGCGAAGTCTTCCTCAAGCCGCTCGCGCAGGTCGTCAACGTCGTCGAGCGACGCCAGACCCTGCCCGTGCTGGCCAATCTGCTCGTGCAGGTGCAGGGCGGTCTGCTCTCCCTGACCGGCACCGACCTGGAAGTCGAGATGATCAGCCGCGTCGCGGTCGAGGACGCCCAGGACGGCGAGACCACGATCCCGGCGCGCAAGCTGTTCGAGATCGTGCGTGCCCTGCCCGACGGCAGCCGCGTGACCCTGAGCCAGACGGGCGAGAAGGTGACGGTCCAGGCGGGCCGCTCGCGCTTCACCCTCGCCACGCTCTCGGCGGGTGATTTCCCGTCGCTCGACGATGTCGATGCGACGGAGCGCGTGCAGGTGCCGGAGGCGGCGCTCAAGGAGCTGATCGAACGCACGGCGTTCGCGATGGCGCAGCAAGACGTGCGGTACTACCTCAATGGCCTGCTGTTCGACCTGCGCGAGAGCTCGTTGCGCTGCGTCGCGACCGACGGCCATCGCCTCGCCCTCTGCGAATCAGGCCTCGAAGGCACCGGAGCGATGACCAAGCGCCAGCTGATCGTCCCGCGCAAGGGCGTGACCGAGCTGCAGCGCCTGCTGGAAGGTGGGGACCGGATCCTCGAGCTCGAGATGGGGCGCGGCCACCTGCGGGTGAAGCGCGACGATGTCACGTTCACCAGCAAGCTCATCGACGGGCGTTTCCCGGATTACGAGGCGGTGGTGCCGATCGGCGCCGACAAGGAGGTCCGCATCGACCGCGACGTGCTCCGTGCCGCCCTGCAGCGCGCGGCGATCCTGTCGAACGAGAAGTACCGCGGTGTCCGGATGGAGGTGTCGCCCGGGCAGCTCAAGATCTCCGCGCACAATCCCGAGCAGGAGGAGGCGCAGGAGGAAGTCGAGGCCGAGACGCGGGTGGATGACCTCGCGGTCGGGTTCAACGTCGGCTATGTACTGGACGCGCTCGGCGCGCTGAAGGACGAGGTCGTCGTCCTGCAGCTGCGCGATGCCAATTCCTCGGCGCTGCTTCGGGAAGCTTCGAACGAGCGCTCGCGCCACGTGATCATGCCGCTGCGCCTCTGACGCGGCGCGTTCCACGTGGAACGTCGGACGCCCGGCTTCGGCCGGGCGTCGTCGTTTTGACCTCCGGTGGCGGACAATGGGCGCCCGCCCCGACGACCTCCTCGTGCACGTCAGCCGCCTCGACATCCGCGATTTCCGCCGCTTCGGCGAGGTGAGCCTCGAGCCGTCGGAGGGCCTGAATCTGCTCGTGGGCGACAACGGCGCCGGCAAGACCAGCATCATCGAAGCGTTGCACCTCATGGCCTATGGGCGAAGCTTCCGGGGACGGGTGCGTGACGGCCTCGTTCGCGCCGGGGCTACGGCGCTCGAGGTCTTCGTCCAATGGCAGGATCGGGCGCCTTCGGGCGACCGCGCTCGCCGGGCCGGCCTGCGCCACAGCGGGAGCGACTGGACGGGCCGCTTGGACGGCGAGGGGGTCGGCCAGCTGGGCGAGCTATGTGCCGCCCTCGCGGTGGTGACCTTCGAGCCGGGCAGCCACGATCTGGTCCACGGCTCGAGCGAGACCCGGCGTCGGTTCTCCGACTGGGGGCTGTTCCACGTGGAACCGGGCTTTCTGCTGCCGTGGCGCCGGTACGCCCGGGCGCTCAAGCAGCGCAATGCCCTGCTCAAGCAGCGGGTGCGCGACTATCAGCTCGACGCGTGGGACCAGGAACTGGCGCAGACCGGGGAGCTGCTGACCGACCACCGCCGCGGCTACCTCGACCAGCTGGCGCCTCATGTCCGGGAGGTCGCTTCGGAACTCGCGCCTGCCCTCGGCGAGGCTGCGCTCCACTACCAGCCGGGCTGGCGGCGCGACGAGTTGCCGCTCGCCGACGCGCTGCTGCTCGCGCGCGAGCGCGACCTGCTCGTCGGGCATACCAGTGTTGGCCCACATCGCGCGGACTGGCGCCTGAGCTTCAGCGCCATCCCGCACCGGGATGCGCTTTCCCGGGGTCAGGCCAAGCTGGCCGCCCTGTCCGCGTTGCTGGCCCAGGCCGACCTGCACCGCGCCGTGACCGGGCAGGCGCCGGTGTTCTGCTTGGACGACCTCGCCTCCGAACTCGATCGGCACCACCAGCGCCGCGCGCTCGAACGGCTGGCCGCCAGCGGGAGCCAGGTCTTCATCTCCGGCACCGACGTACCGGAGCCGATCCATGATCTCCGGCTGCCACATCGACTGTTCCACGTGGAACACGGCTGCGTGCGCCCCGTTTAGCTGTCGTCCTACGCACCCGTGAGACGCGCTGCTATACTTCGCGCACGTATAGCTAATGTGTCGCGTCGCCGTCCACCCGCCGTGGTCACGGCCTCGCTGGAGGCTCCTGCCCGATGTCCGAGATGCCCGAGAACGCCACGCCGAGCGCGGCGCCGTCCGACTCCTACGATTCCTCCAAGATCACCGTGCTGCGTGGGCTGGAAGCCGTACGCAAGCGCCCGGGCATGTACATCGGCGACGTGCACGATGGCACCGGCCTGCACCACATGGTCTTCGAGGTCGTCGACAACTCGATCGACGAAGCGCTCGCCGGCCATGCCAGCGAGGTGCTCGTGACGCTGCACGCCGATGGTTCGTGCTCGGTGTCCGACAACGGCCGCGGCATCCCGGTCGACATCCACAAGGAGGAGGGCGTCTCCGCGGCGGAGGTGATCCTCACCGTGCTGCATGCCGGCGGCAAGTTCGACGACAACTCCTACAAGGTTTCCGGCGGCCTGCATGGTGTCGGCGTCTCGGTCGTCAACGCCCTGTCGGAGAAGCTCTGGCTCGACGTCTGGCGCGATGGTTACCACCATCGCCAGGAATACGCGCTCGGCGAGCCCAGGTACCCGCTCGAGCGCCTCGAGGCCACCGAGCGCCGCGGCACGCTGCTGCGCTTCCTCCCCAGCGCCGAGATCTTCACCGACGTCGAATTCCATTACGACATCCTCGCGCGCCGGCTGCGCGAGCTCTCCTTCCTCAACTCCGGCGTGCGCATCGTCCTCACCGACGAGCGCGGCGAGGGCAAGCGCGACGTCTTCGAGTACGAAGGCGGCATCCGCTCCTTCGTCGAGCACCTCGCGCAGCTCAAGAACCCGCTGCATCCCAACGTCATCTCGGTGACCGGCGAGCAGAACGGCATCACGGTGGACGTCGCGCTGCAGTGGACCGACGCCTACCAGGAGACGATGTTCTGCTTCACCAACAACATCCCGCAGAAGGACGGTGGCACGCACCTGCAGGGGTTCCGCGCGGCGCTGACGCGCACGCTCACCAACTACATCGAGCAGTCGGGCATCGCCAAGCAGGCGAAGGTCGCGCTCTCGGGGGACGACATGCGCGAGGGCCTGATCGCGGTGCTGTCGGTCAAGGTGCCCGACCCCTCGTTCTCGTCGCAGACCAAGGAGAAGCTCGTCAGCTCGGAGGTGCGCCCCGTCGTCGAGAGCACGTTCGGCGCACGTCTCGAGGAGTTCCTGCAGGAAAACCCTCATGAGGCCCGTGCGATCGCCGGCAAGATCGTCGAGGCCGCGCGTGCGCGCGAGGCCGCGCGCAAGGCGCGCGACCTCACCCGCCGCAAGGGCGCGCTCGACATCGCGGGGCTCCCGGGCAAGCTCGCCGACTGCCAGGAGAAGGATCCCGCGCTCTCCGAGCTCTTCATCGTCGAGGGTGATTCCGCGGGCGGCTCGGCCAAGCAGGGCCGCAACCGCAAGACGCAGGCGATCCTCCCGCTCAAGGGCAAGATCCTCAACGTCGAACGTGCGCGCTTCGACCGCATGCTGGGCAGCGCCGAGGTCGGCACGCTGATCACCGCACTCGGCACCGGCATCGGCAAGGACGAGTACAACCCCGACAAGCTGCGCTACCACCGCATCATCCTGATGACGGACGCGGACGTGGACGGCTCGCACATCCGCACGTTGCTGCTGACGTTCTTCTACCGGCAGATGCCCGAGCTGATCGAGCGCGGCCACGTCTACATCGGCCTGCCGCCGCTGTACAAGGTCAAGCAGGGCAAGACCGAGCTCTACCTCAAGGACGACCACGCGCTCGATGCCTATCTCGCCGGCAACGCGGTGGAAGGCGCCTCGCTGGTGCCCGCCACCGGCGAGCCCGCGATCACCGGCGAAGCGCTGGAGAAGCTGCTCCTCGCCTATGCCAACGCGCGCGAGGTGATCCAGCGCCACGGCCATCGCTACGACGCGCAGGTGCTCGAGGCGCTGCTCGACGCCGCCCCGTTCGACGCCGACACCGCGACCGCCGGCCTCGACGAGCCGACGCTGCGGGCGCTCGAGGCACGCATCAACGACGGACAGCTGGGCAGGCCGACCTATCGCCTCGAGTGGAACGCCGCGACCGACGCGCGCCCGGCCGCGCTCGTCGTGCGCCGTGCGCACATGGGCGAGGAGACCGTGCAGGTGCTGCCGATGCCCGCGTTCGAGACGGGCGAACTGCGCGGCATCCGCGAGGCCGCCGTGCTGCTGCATGGCCTGATCCGCGACGGCGCGCAGATCCTGCGTGGCAACCGCGCGCAGGCGATCGCGCGATTCGGCGAGGCCTATGCCTGGTTGATGGACGAGGCGAAGAAGGGCCGGCAGATCCAGCGCTTCAAGGGCCTCGGCGAGATGAATCCCGAGCAGCTCTGGGAGACGACGGTGAATCCCGAGACGCGCCGCCTGCTGCAGGTGCGCATCGAGGATGCCGTCGCGGCGGACGCGATCTTCTCCACACTCATGGGGGACGTCGTCGAGCCGCGTCGCGAGTTCATCGAGGAGAACGCACTCAAGGTCGCCAACCTCGACGTCTGAGCCCAGGCGCAACCGAAGCCACCGGTCGCCCTGCGCGAGCGGTGGCTTCGTCGTTTTCGCGTCCAGCGCTCCATGCTCGCCTCACGCGTTCGACGCGCGGATTCCGACTCCGCATGCAGCGACGATTCACGCAGGCATGCCGGCATTGACGACCCATTGATGGACGGGCGCCTACAACCGGAGGCCCATTCAGACAAGACCGGACCGCGCCATGAAGCCGCTCCTGCTCGCCGTCGTCATCACCGCTGTCGTCGCTGGATGCGCGACCACCACCTCGCCCACCGGACGGACCCAGCGCGTCGGCGCGATCTCGCAGGAACAGCTCAACCAGCTCGGCGCCGAGGCGTTCGCGCAGGCCAAGGCCACCAAGCCCCTGAGCACCAGCGCACAGCAGAACGGCTACGTGCGCTGCGTGGTCAACGCGGTCGTCCGCGAGCTTCCCGCCAATGCGCAGGGCGGCTGGGAGGTCGCGCTCTTCGCCGACAATTCCCCCAATGCCTTCGCGCTGCCGGGCGGCAAGGTCGGCGTGCACACCGGCATCTTCAACGTCGCCAAGAACCAGGACCAGCTGGCGGCGGTCCTCGCGCACGAGATCGGGCATGTCATCTCGCGCCACCACGACGAGCGCATCACCCGCCAGGTCGGCGCGCAGACGGGCCTCGGCATCCTCGGCGCGCTGATCGGCTCGCGCTACGGCCAGGGCGCCGCCAACACGGTGGGACAGCTCGGCGGCGCCGCGGCGCAGGGCCTGATCCTGCTCCCGAACAACCGCACGCAGGAGAGCGAGGCCGACGTCGTCGGCCAGCAGCTGATGGCGCGCGCCGGCTTCGACCCCCGTCAGGCGGTCAATCTCTGGCAGAACATGATTGCCGTCGGCGGCGGCCGGGCACCGGAGTTCCTCTCCACCCATCCCGACCCGCGCGCGCGCCTCGCCGAGCTGCAGTCCCGCGCCACCGGGCTGGCCGCGACCTACCAGCAGGCGCGCAGCAGCGGCCGCACCCCGAACTGCGGCTAAACCGTCCGTCAATCGCCCGTATGTCCAGCGGCCGCCGGCGTTCCATCGCCGGCGGCCTTTCTGCTAGGTTGGCCGGCCGTCGGCGCTCGCGCCGGGCACCCTCCGCGCCTGCCGCGGTCGATCGAGGACTCCCACATGAACACCCCCACGTTCCGCCGCCGCCTGCTGGCGGTCGCCCTGATCACCCTTACCGGCACCGCGGCCGCGCCGCTCGCCATCGCGCAGTCGGCCGACGAGGAACGCGAAGAGAAGACGAGCGAGGTGAGCTCCCGCTCCGGCGCCGCCTCGCAGCGTGCCCGTGAGCGCGCCGCCGCGCGCGCGAACAAGGGCCAGGCCCAGGCCGAGACCAAGAAGGTCGAGAACTATCCCGAGGCGACGCGCACCTCGCCTGCGGCGAAGGCTACGGCCAAGGGCACGACCAAGCTGCAGAAGATGCTCAAGCTCAACGAGGAAGCCAAGGGCGCCGAGGCCCGTGCGATCGCCGACGAGGTCATCGCCGACGATAAGGCCAATGCCTACGAGCGCGCCTTCGCCGCCCAGATCGGCGCGCAGATCGCCTACGAGGCCGAGGACCAGGCCGCGGCCATGGCCTACCTCGACAAGGTGCTCGCGTTCGACGGCCTCGACAACAACGGCCACTTCGGCGCGATGCTGATGCTCGCGCAGCTGCAGATGCAGAACGAGAAGTACACCGACGCCCTCAAGACCTTCGACCGTTTCTTCGCCGAGACCAAGACCGCCAAGCCCGAGCACCTCGTCCTCAAGGGCAATGCGCTGTACCGCCTCGAGCGCTATCCGGAGGCGATCACCGTCCTGCGCCAGGCGATCGACGGCAATCCGAACGCCCGCCCCGACTGGCAGCAGCTGCTGATGGCGGCGTATGCCGAGAGCGGGCAGTCCGCCGAAGCCGCCAAGCTCGCCGAGGCCGTCGCCTCGAAGGCGCCGACGGACAAGCGCGCCCAGATGAACCTGGCGGCGACCTACCTGCAGACGAACAACTACGCCAAGGCCGCCGAGGTGCTCGAGCGCCTGCGCGCCGCGGGGCAGCTGACCGAGGACCGCGACTACCGCCAGCTGTTCTCCGTCTACCTCAACATCGAGGGCAAGGAGCGCGAAGCGGCGACGGTCATCGACGAGGGCCTGCAGAAGGGCGTCCTCAAGGGCGACTTCAACACCTACCTCGCGCTCGCGCAGTCGTATTACTTCTCCGAGCAGATGGACAAGGCGATCGGCGCCTACCAGAAGGCCGCGCCTCTCGACGACGATGGCGAGACCTACCTCAACCTCGCGCGTGCGCTGTGGGCCGCCGACCGCATCGGCGAAGCGAAGCAGGCCGCGCAGCAGGCGATTTCCAAGGGCCTGAAGAAGGCCGACGACGCCAAGCGCATCATCGCGTTGCCGGGTAAATAATCGGGCGGCCAGCACCGGCAGAACCGGGACGTTTTGCTTGGAACCACGGCCGCTCTTTGGTATATGCTAGGAAATTCCCACGGCATTATTGCCGTGGGAACAGCCATCGCCCGCGGCGCCTCGGCGTCCGGAAATCCCTCCCGAGCAACGGCGCATGACGCAAGACCCCTCCCGAGCCAATCCAGACACCGAAGGTCTGAACTGGGCACGTATTGCCGGTATCACGTCCGCGATCGCCGTGCATGTCGCGGCTCTCCTGCTTCTCCTCGTCCCGATCAGTGCGCCGCCGGCGGTGAGCGAGGAAGAAGAGACGACCATCGTCAACCTCATCAAGCCGCCGCCGCCGCCGCCCCCGCCGCCGCCGCCGCCGCCGGAACCGCCCAAGCTCGTCCTCAATCCGCCGAAGCAGACCATCGTCCAGCCGACGCCGCAGCCGCCGCCGCCGGAAGAGCCGCCGGTCGTGGTGGACGATCCGAGCCCGGTCGATACCCCGGCGCCGCCGCCGGCCCCGCCGGCGCCGCCGGCCGCCGCCCCGGCTCCGCCGCCGAACGTGGTCGGTGGCGTGGCTTCGGTCTGCAGCCGCACCCCGCTCAGCTACCCGGCCGCCGCGCTGCGTGAGCAGGCCGAAGGCACCACCGTCGTCCAGGTGACGTGGACCGCGGATGGCTCCATCACCAACGCCAGCGTCCGCCGCAGCGCGGGCAACCGCGACCTCGACCGCGCGGCGGTCAGCACCGTCCGTCGCTGGAAGGTCTGCCCGGGCGACCCGGGTACCGCCATCGTCAACGTCGACTGGCGTCTCGACGGCTAATCGATACGTTCCGCTGCCTCACCCTTTGCACCACCTTTCAACTACTCAACAAAGGTAAGCGTCATGCTGCTGGAAACCCTCACTGCCGCCGCCGCCCCCGCGGGTGGTAACGCCGCATCCGCACTGACCCAGATGGGCGTCGGCCATCTCCTGCACGAGATGACTTCGAACCCGGGCGCCTTCGCCGTCTCCTGGGCCGTCCTCCTCACCCTGCTCCTGATGTCGGTCATGTCGATCTACTGGATCGTCATGAACTTCATCAAGAACATGCGCCTGCGCTCGACGAGCGACCGCGTCATCAGCACGTTCTGGGAGACCCCGAACGCGCAGGACGCGATCCGCTACATGGAAGAGCAGCCGCGCAGCGAGCCGTTCTCGAAGATCGCGCTCGACGCCGCCCAGGCCGCCGCGCACCACCAGCGCCACGAGGGCTCGCGTCTGGTCGAGTCGCTGAACCGCTCGGAGTTCGTCGACCGCGCCCTGCGCCAGGCCGTGGGCCGCGAGAGCCAGCGCCTCGAGGCCGGCCTGACCGTGCTCGCCACCACCGGTTCGACCGCGCCGTTCGTCGGCCTGCTCGGTACGGTGTGGGGCATCTACGGCGCGCTGATCCGCATCGGTGCGACCGGCCAGGCGTCGATCGACGCGGTCGCCGGCCCGGTCGGCGAGGCGCTGATCATGACGGCGCTCGGCCTGTTCGTCGCGATCCCGGCCGTGCTCGCGTACAACTACTTCGTGCGCCTCAACCGCGTCACGAACGCCAAGTTCGATACGTTCGCGCACGACCTGCACGACTTCTTCGCAACCGGCGCCCGCGTCGGCGAGCTGCCGCCGAAGCAGTAATCGAACCACGCATCACGCGGAGTTTCAGCAATGGCCTTTAGTTCAGGCAACAGCGACGGCCCGATGGCCGAAATCAACGTCACCCCGCTGGTGGACGTGATGCTGGTGCTGCTGATCATCTTCATGATCACGGCCCCGCTCATGTCGCACAAAGTGAAGGTGGAACTGCCCGAGGCCACGCTGAACAAGCTGCCCGAAAACGTTCCCCCGGTGCCGCCGATCACCCTGGCGGTCACCGAGGCGGGCAACATCTACTGGAACGACGAGCCGGTCACCAAGGACCTGCTCGAGAGCCGGTTGGCGATCGAGGCGCAGAAGACTCCGCAGGCGCAGATCAACGTCCGCGGCGACAAGACGTCGAAGTACCGTCTGGTCGAAGAGGTCGTGAACACCGCCCAGCGCCAGGGCATGCGCAAGGTGGGCTTCGTCGCCACCAAGGAACGCTGAGGAGCACGCAGCAATGGCATTCAGTACTGGCTCCGGTGGCGGAGCCCCCATGGCCGACATCAACGTGACGCCGCTCGTCGACGTCATGCTGGTGCTGCTGATCATCTTCATGGTGACGGCGCCGACCCTCTCGTACCCGATCGACATCAACCTGCCGCAGCGCACGCTCAATCCGCCGCCGCAGACCGTCGAGCCGCCGCCGCCGATCTCTCTGCGCATCGACCAGGGCGGCGTGGTGTACTGGGACAACTCGCCGACCCCGCTCGGCCAGCTGCAGCAGATCATGCGCCAGACGGTCGAGCGTGACCCGACCAACCAGCCGCGCGTGGAGATCGACGTCAACGACGACGCGCAATACGAGACGCTCGCCAAGGTGCTCGCCTACTCGAAGAACGCCGGCCTCGAAAAGATCGGCTTCGTGCAGGACGCCGAGTAACCGGCGAAACGCATTACAGAATCACCGCATCACGCTTACCACGTTGATGACGCCGCCTCCGGGCGGCGTTTTTTTTGGACAGCGGCGAACGGCGCGGCTCGATGGAACGCTTCAGCCGCCTGCGCGTCCTTCGACGATCGCCACGTAGCGCGCGACGGTCGCCGCGAGGCCGTCGTACAGGGCCTCGCCGATCAGCGCATGCCCGATCGACACTTCCAGCACGCCGGGCACCGCGCGCAGGAAGGCGCGCAGGTTCGCCTGGCTGAGGTCGTGGCCGGCATTGACCCCGAGCCCCGCGCCCTGCGCACGCCGCGCCACGTGCGCGAACGACCCGAGCGCATCCCCGGTGCGGGCGCGCTCGAACGCCTCCGCGAACGGCCCCGTGTACAGCTCGACGCGATCGGCGCCGACCTCCGCGGCACGCTCCACGCCTTCCGACGCCGGCAGCGCGGCGGCGCCCGCATCCGCGTCCACGAACAGGCTCACGCGGCAGCCGAGCGCATGCAGCCGCGCCACGTGCCCGCGCAGGGGGGCGAGGTCGCCGCGGAAATCGAAGCCGTGGTCGGACGTGATCTGCCCGTCGCCGTCCGGCACGAGCGTGGCCTGCGCCGGCCGGACGGCCTCGCACAGCGCGACGAACCCGGGATACCCCGCGCGCGGTGGGGCGAACGGATTGCCTTCGAGGTTGAACTCGACCCCGTACTCCGACGTCAGTGCCGCGAGTGCATGCACGTCCGCCTCGGTGATGTGCCGCGCATCCGGCCGCGGGTGCACGGTGATGCCGTGCGCACCCGCGTCGAGGCAGGCGCGCGCGGCGCGGACGACATCGGGCTCGCGACCGCCGCGCGAATTGCGCAGCACCGCGATCTTGTTGACGTTGACGCTGAGGCGGGTCATGCGCGCATCCTACGGCGCGCATGAACGCGCTGCATCAGCCGGGGCGCGCGGGATCCTGCGCCGCCTGTGCGCCCGCGTCGGCCAGCGCAGCGGCGCGGCGCGCCTCGGCCTGCTCGCGCAGGCGCTGCAGCTCGACCGGGTCGATCATCATCGCCGGCGAGCCGGTGCGATCCTCGATGCGGCGCGCGAGCGCGCCCATCAGCCATGCGAGCGCGAAGCCCAGCGCCGCGAGCAGGCAGATGACGAGCACCGCGACCGACGTCGTCTTGAAGGCGATGGCCAGCGCGGCCACGGCGAGCAGCAGGTACAGCCAGGGCATGTCGGAGCTCCCCTCGGACGTGCCCGGAGTGTAGCGCCGGCGGCCGTCGCCACGGTCCGAACGCCGTCGCGTACGACGGGCGGCCTCAGAGGAGGGGCGAAAGGAGGCGGGCGAGGGCCTCCGGCAGGCGCGAGCGCCAGAACGAGCGACGCCGATCGGCCCGCACGCGCGGGGCATGGCGCAGGTCGTCCTCGAGGATGCGCTCGAGCTCCGACGCCACGCCCGCGTCCCGGAACAGCAGCGAGACCTCGAAATTGAGGCGGAACGAGCGGTGGTCGAAGTTGGCGCTGCCGATGATCGCGGTGTCCTCGTCGACGAGCAGCGCCTTGGTGTGGAGCAGGCGCGGGCCGTACTCGTAGACCTTGACGCCCGCGTCGAGCAGCTCGTCGAAGGAGGAGCGCGTGGCGAACGTCACCAGCCGCGAGTCGGCGAGCTTGGGCACGAGCAGGCGCACGTCGAGGCCCCCGAGGGCTGCCGACGTCAGCGCCATCATCGCGGCCTCGCCGGGCACGAAGTACGGCGTGGCCAGCCAGACGCGGCGCTTCGCGGCATAGATCGCCGCCACGTGCAGCCGGTGGATCGACTCCCACGACGAGTCGGGACCCGACACGAGCACCTGCGTCGAGATGCCGCCTGGAAGCCCCGACGCCGCAGGCGGGCACGCGGCCGGGAGCGAGGCGCGCTGACCGGTCGCATACACCCAGTCCTCCATGAAGACGACCTTCATGAGCGCCACGACCTCGCCCTCCAGGCGCAGGTGCAGGTCGTGGTAGGCCTCCGGGTCGCGACGCTCGTCCTGCTCGTCGGTGACGTTGATGCCGCCGGTGAAGGCGATGCGGTCGTCGATCACGACGATCTTGCGGTGCAGGCGCAGGTTGAGCCACGGCCGGCGCCAGCGCAGGCGCATCGGGTGGAACCAGGCCAGCTCGCCGCCGGCCTCGGTGAAGGGCGCGAAGAACCGGCGCGTCGCCTTCGCCGAGCCCACCGCATCGAGCAGGAGGCGCACTTTCACGCCGGCGCGGAGGCGTTCGACGAGTGCGTCACGGACCGCCGTCCCCGTGCGGTCCGGTTCGAAGATGTAGTAAGCGACGTCGATGCAGGTCGTCGCGCCGGCGATCGCCTCGAGAAGCGCGTCGTACTTGGCCGCGCCGTCCACCAGCAGCCGCACGTCGCGCGCGCTCGACGGCGGCAGGTGGGTGGTGGCCTGGGCCAGGCGCGCGAGCTCCATCGCCTCGCCGTCGCCCGTCCCGTCCGGCAGCGCCGGCATGCGTGCGCGGGCGCGACCGCGCCGCAGGCGCTGGCGGCGGATGCGCTGCGGTCCGAAGAAGTAATAGATGACGAAGCCGACGTAGGGCAGCGCCGCGAGGCTGATCAGCCAGGCCAGCGTCGCGGCGGGCTCGCGCTTCTGCAGCACGATCCACACGCCCAGGCCGAGCAGGTAGGCCAGCCAGCCCCCGATGAGCAGCGTCCACAGCCACGGCTCGGACTCCACACTGCGGCAGAAGGCGATGACGGCGTCGGACATGGGCTCGGCACGGCGGAAGGCAGCCGATTGTAGGCAGCGGCCGCTTGCACGGCCGGTGACGCCCGTCGCCCAGGCTGAGACGGCAGCGCGGGACAATCGGGGGATGACCGATGCCCGCAAGCCGACATCGCCGATCAAGGGCCGAGGGGCGGCCTCGCGCGTGGCCTCGCGCTTCGACGCGACGACGGTCGAGGGCGTGGATGACGGCTGGGGCTCGGTCTACGAGGACCTCGCGGAGGCGCCGAAGCCCGCCACCACGGTCACCGAGGAGCGCGCCCGCCGCATCCTCACCACCAACCAGTCACCGGACGTGGGGTTCTCGCAGTCGCTCAATCCCTACCGGGGCTGCGAGCACGG